>Ga0315915_1002856_pt1 | contig 21950 bp, 14 predicted proteins | sample MpolbnodulesMG_FD_207738 | JGI IMG/M metagenome (GOLD analysis project Ga0315915, IMG submission 207738) | Medicago polymorpha root nodule microbial communities from Los Angeles, California, United States - branched nodules | ecosystem: Host-associated > Plants > Roots > Nodule | place: USA... | reverse complement strand
TTGTATCCTTGTCTTTATGTACTAATAGATTGTGTGAAAAAAAATTCACTTTGATTAGGTTGTTTGTATTGCTAATTGGTTACATATTGGCTAATTATAGTGTTTTGACAACTTAATAGATTGAATGATAGAAGAAGAGTTTCTTCAAAGTTACTAGCTATAACTTGATTCTCCTATAAAGTGGAATTCATTGTATGAAAAATGAAATAGTTCTTGATCTGTAGGGACAATACATTACTCCGAATTGAGGTGCAGGAGAATTCTTCTACTGATTTCATAATAGTCTTAGAGCATGTTCTTATTTTTTTTCTTCTGAAAAATGACCTTGACCATGTTTAATTCTTAAATTCTTCTGCTGATTTCATATTAGTCTTAAAGAATCTCTGTCGTGACTTCAATTTAGATGAACATTTAAAATTTTGTTTCAATGATTCTGCATTTGTATAATGTTTTTTGTGACTTCAATTCAGATGATTATATAGCACATAAATGATAATGTTACTGACTTACTGTTGTAGTATTTCAAATTTATCATTTAAGAGTTGAAATTTGGTCAAATTAAGTTTTCATTAAGAAAATAGTTTCTTAAACATTTCAGTATGTATAATCTCGATTAACATATTTCAGTTTTTCAAATAATCTATTTTAGCTAGTAACATATACCAGGAATACATGTTTAGAATTGGATTCATGTCATCCTGGCTGTTGCTAGCATATTCACTCATGAACATTATGAATTCATTTTTACTTTCGAGTTTGTGTTTACATTTTATTTTTGTGTTTAGTTTTCTCACTTCTAGTCTCTAATGAGTGTTTTTGGAATATTAGATCTGCGACCCCAACTCGAAGCACATTGGGGAACAACATTTGATATCACACGAAGCGAAGAAACTAAGCAGGAAAATTATTTGGAAGTTTGGTTAGGGGTTGATGGATGAGACAATCAGTTAATTTACTTTCTGGGAGTTAATTTTCTTAGAAGTTATTTTGTGGGGACCCTGTCATATGATCTTATGTATCAAGTTATGCAAATCATATTAAGGAATTTTGTCCTAACATTACTCCATTCGTTCCAACTTCTACAGCTACAATTAGAGATAATTTATTTGTTTCTCGGATGCATGTTATGTTTTGGACATGGCTTTTGGAGCACTTTACCTAATTACTTTTTAGATCAAAGCACTAATGTGAGATTTGAAAGTTACTTTCAACCTCAAGCTCAACGGACTGTGATTTTGTCCAGAAATGATTAAGTGATGATGTCGTACTATAGTGTGTAGTGTGGACATGAATAAGATAAAATGTGAGGAAATTGTTTCAGTTATCAATAGATATAGGTAACACATTCGGGATGTGCTGAAGTTGAATTTATGGTTGAACTCAGAAATAGCATACATCAGATACCATTAATAAAGGCTTAATTAATGATTTGATCCCTTAACTTATTTGTTGGTTTCATTTTGGTCCCATAAGTTATTAACGTTACAATTTGGTCCCTTAAGTTAGTATCTGTTAGCCAAATAAATCATCACCGTCAGTCTTTTGCCAAAATGTTAAATAGGTACGTGTGAACAGTGACGTGACAACTTGCAATGTATATCCACCTTAGACATTGGCCTACCCGTTTTGACGGTGGAGATTTATTTGGTTGACGGAAGATGACTTAAAGGGACTAAATTGTAACGTTAATAACTTAAGGGGCCAAATCATTACGTTGTTCATTAAGCACCTCAAATTGTAGTTCAACTGATTGGTTCGTAACTCCCAATTGGCCTTTTTTGTGTGTAAATCTCGATTGGGTCGTAACTGTTGATTCACTTTTTTCAAAAATGTGAGCAATTGTGAGGAGGCTATTTAGCAATCATCTATTTATCGGATAATTTCAAATTAATTTCAAAAATAATGTGGCTATTAATTTTTGATGAGATATTTATGCTAAATAGAAAATTAATTATAAAAATAGAATAAAGTTTAAATAAAATTAACATGAGAGTGACTTGCGTACATAAAAAAACAAGAGATAGGATCTGTTGACACTAGGTGTCAATGGATTCGTTGACACCAAATCTCATCTATTAAATTGGTTTAATCTAAAGGCTATTAATTACTCACTTAAAAATGTAGGGTGATATCAAAGTTATTTTACACACTTATTACCTCTTGATTTATTTCCTTATCCGTTCTCTCGCCATATACCATTTATTGTTTTGTTTTATTTTTTGGAAACTTTCTGTCTATGGGTACGATTGAAACAGAACTTCATCGTTCTCAACTCCTCACATATATTGTCCTTTGTTTGAGTCTCTCACCATGTTGTTAATTTGTGGACTAATTCCGAGAGCCATGATTTTATCTCTATCTTTGTCTCTCTTTTCCAATGTTGTTTTTTTTCCCTTTCTTTTTCCCTTCTAATATTAACCTAAGAAATTGGAAATTGAATTGATTTGTGAAGAAGATGAATATTTTATTAAAAAAGAATAGATTAAATGAAATGATTAGAGAACGTGATCAAAATTTGGGGAGAGAAAGGATCTTAATTTGTTTGTAAGTTAGGGGATCTTGATCTGATTTCACTGTATATGGCGATAAAAAGGACCTTGAGAAAACAAAAATGGTACTGCCAAAAAATTAAAAAAACAGTAATGGAATATGGAGAGAGAAAGAATAAGGAAATAAATCAAGAGATTTTTTTGAGGGAAAGGAAATAAATCAAGAGATAATAAGGTGTGTAAAATAACTTTGATATCACCGTACATTTTTAAGTGAGTAATTGATTTACAAAGCCGAACCACCGCAAAAAGGTCACATCTATTACCACCCAAAGTCTCTGCTCTGAAACACAAACACATAAAAACAAACAAAACAGGACAAGTATAAACGATACAAACAGAAGACAACAAACACAACACAACGGAGCAGACAACGGCAATCTGACCCAACGAGATCTCACATAAACTCCCACAACAAAACCGATTGTCATGATGTGTGGTAGGCAGCAATGTAAAAATCCAGTACAAAGATTGTCAGCATAACGAAAGCAGATAAATAAAGAATTAATTGTTTTCCTAAGGAATACTGTTAGTAAAAGAGGTTGGAGCGAAATAAAAAATTTGAGAACTGGCATAAGACATTGACACCCTAACAAGGGTGTGAGCAACAGGGTAGTTTTGATCCAACATAATATTATAGCTTTGATTCAATGACATCAAAAACATGTCCATTGAAATTATCTACAACTGCTTTCCAATCCAATTTGACAAAGACCTGTTGAAAACCTTCATCGTGTAACCAAATTAGAGTTTCCATAAGTCCCGTTGCCTCCTCCTCTTTGTTTTTTTTTTGCTCGATTGACAATAAGCACTTGAAAACTTACACACACATATGGATGTACCAGAGTTTGAACCTCGGTCACGACGTCCACCCTAGCAATATCAACAGTTTTGCCTCCTCCTCATTTGGTGATAAAACAAATTGATTGTGAAATGTTTTGTCTGGAATAAACTCGAATTTGTCATTACGTGCGCGACATTACGCATATATACATACCAACTCGAAAAGCGTTTTGAAGTGGAAACAAATCTGCATCTACATTGCTCTTTAGCACACCCGCGGATAATGTTTTCCAGAATCGTGGTCTGTTACAACTTACAGCACCTGCAGGGTCTCAACCTGCTACAATGCCTGCATAAATTCTGCTACAACATTATGGAAAGGACCTTCTTCTTCGGTTCACATAACAAAGCTAACAGGGTAAAAAACGCATATTCATGTTTAGATTACAGTACGGAGTTCTTCTTGATCTTGTACCTCTATAAACTATTATAACCATGGAACTACTGATTCATTTAATCATCACAAACTGTTAACCGATCACCGACCATGTGTCATGAACTATTGGTTTACGCAAATTTGATCAGCTGCATGAATGTGCTAAATGGGAGTAAAGGAACTGAACAAAGGCACTCTGACTAACTCTGCTGCATAGGAGAGGCTTGATATCACTCTAGTAGTGAAAGTGCAGCACAGAGGCTTATTCTAAATGATTGAACAACTTAATGAAAAACTAAAACATTGCTTTTATTTAACCTTTAAACATAGCGTACTACTCTATTTTCATTTTATGATTCTGTTAATCTGGTTGACCTAAGCCAACAACACATGACAAAATCCATAGCATGAATGATTTGGTTCATAATCACCTTTACACAGAATAGATTTTAAAATGTCCTTGAAATCCTTGTATGTATTATGGATAGTTTCATAACCCAATATTTTGTATTTTAAGGTAGCATTGATGTAATAGTTTTTTTTAAGAGATTGATGCAATAGTTGTGGCACCAACATTTCCCATTCAATATGAATTCACCCCCACATGATATTTTTTCTAGTTTGTATTTGTTGTTTTTGGCAGAGAAGGGTTCCAGTAATGCTTAGTTTTTGTTGCTAACGTTTTCCAGAACAAGGTGGGGTTAAGGTTTTTTAGAAAAAGATGGGTTGAAGAAGTGAAAGAGTGATTGAGTTGTATTTTATATAAAGGGTAAATTTGGTATTTTGCGTCAAATGTTGGGGTCAGTGTATAAATGTAGGCGTGTGGGGTATAACTTCCCCAACCTTGGCCCATTTACAAGTTTTTTTTTTTAATAATCAGTCTATTTACACAACATTACACGGTATGTAAAAACTGGAAGTTATACCTTATACCCCAACATTTAATCATTTGCCCTTCAAATTGTTAAAATGCCAATTTTGCCCTTTTATCACTTAACTTCACCCCTCATAAAATTTCAGGAATACTCAGATTAAAGGTTTCTGGTAGATTAAACTGTAACAATTGGGTAAAGAATGACTATTGGTATTCTTTCTTCTTAGGTCGAGGTTTAAGAGGAAGTGAGTAAGGGCAAAGAGAGTACAAGCCCCTGCCTGCATCGATAAATATAAAACTAATTACAGTAGAGATCATGATACCAAACCTTATCATATTCTTCATGGAATTTTTTTTTGGATCTAAAAATGAAGGGTCTTATAATTCCACAAAAAATATTTTGATCCAAAGGTTGGAAAATAAAAAAACCTGTGTTTTAATTATAAAGGTTGGAATTTTTTTAGAAATTCTTTATCTTGGATTTTTAGTATGTTTAAGAATTGGATTTTTAGCAGGTTTACGAAAATTTAGATCTAAGTAACTTGTGTGGATTAGATATAAAATAATTCAAATTTAGATTTAAGAAATTTTTAAATCTAAAAAACCGCAGAAACCTCTTTTTTGAATTCTTTTCGAAAGAGTTGAGAAAAAATTGCTTTGCCTCTTTACCTTTAGATCTAAAAAAAATTGGAGCCGTAAATATGATAGGTTGTATATTTCAAATCTTTTGAGTAAAGATTTTGGTGAAGAAGAATAAATCTTAAATCTTTTCCAGAATATTGTTTTGGGTGAAGTCAAGTAATAAAAGGGTAAAATTGACACTTTACATAATTTGTAGAGGTAAAAGATTAAATGCAGGGGTATATGGTATAATATCTGTAAAAACATTATTCTATTGAAATATTTTTTCAACTTCAACTTAAAAAACATTTTTCAACTTCAACGTCTCTACCCTGTGATGGATACCCGTCCAACTAAGAAGCCGCGGCGTCTGGATACCCATCCAACTGAGAAGTCGCGGCGTCGATCCGGTCGATCCAATGCACCAAATCCAACATTGTTCGTGCCCAACGAACTCATTGCAATAATCCTATCTTTGCTTAGCCTTAAAAACATCTTGCAACTCAAATGCGTGAGCAAGTCATGGAACGCTCTCATATCAGATCCAAACTTCATCGAAAAGCACCTTAAGAAGTCGTCTCAAAACCCACACCTGACGTTATTTTGGAACCAACACAAAAAGGGTTCTGGTTTTAATATGCTATCATTCCCTGTACATCGTTTACTTAAAAATCTATCCAACCACGCTTACAGCCACAATTTCCATCGTTTGAAGAAACGTTGCATTGTTGTTGGTTCTTGTAATGGATTACTCTGCTTACTTTTCCAATCTCTAACAACTACAGCAACAATTTCTCTAAATTATTGGCTCCGTTTCTGGAACCCTGCCACCAGAACAAGATCTAAAAAATTAGGGTTTTTATGTGAAATTGTCCCTCTCGGTGGTCCTTTCCATTTTAAGTTCACATTTGGTTATGATGCTTCGACAAGAACTTATAAGGTTGTAGGGATTCGTGCTGAAAAGAATGAAGACGAAGGTTCATGGAAAAGTTTGGTTAAAGTTTTCAGTCTAGGTAATAATCGTTGGAGAAATATTCAGAGCTTTAATACTGTTCCTATTAATTGGTACGGTTGTCATTATAGCGACATCCGCCTTAATGATGGTGTGCATTTGAGAGGCACTGTTAATTGGTTGACCAACGAGTTTATTAATCATTCTGGGCAATTTCAGATAGTTTCACTCGACCTTTCAACAGAAACATACAAGCAGTTTCTGCTGCCTTCTGATTTTGATTACGTACCATCTTTTCAGCAGCCAGATCTTAGAGTTTTGATGGACAGTCTCTGCTTTTCACATGATTCTGACAAAACTGGATTTGTTTTATGGCATATGAAGGAGTACGGGGTTCAAGAGTCTTGGACTCAATTATTTAAGATTAGTTACCAGAATCTTAAAATGCATAATATTCTTGATGGTTATCAATTGGCGTGCATTTATGTAACGGGTGATATGGTGATTTTAGCAAATACCCGCAACCAGGCATTTATCTATAATTTTAAAGAAAAAACAATAGAGAAAATTAAGATTAGAAACTCCATACAGTGGTTCAATCATGCAAAAGATTACGTAGAAAGTTTGGTTTCAGTTCATTGATTGCAGAGTAAGTTTCTCTTGGATGTTCACTTATTTGAATTTGATTTTTATTCACTAATTTTGTATACATGTCCAACGGTAATGGTTACTAGATTGAATGAATTTGTTTTTATTTTTATATTCAATATACGATAAATATTCTCGTAGAAAAATTGAATGATAATTGAAATAGTACTAAATTAGTACTCCAAATTGAGGTGCAGGATAAACATTTTGGATAATGGTAAATGAATAGTGATAGTTGGAAAATGGTTATTGTGGAAGGGAGATGTACCTGAAAAGTTGGTTAGATTTATCTCGGCTATTGATCGATAGATAAATGAGAATTCTTTTACTGATTTCATATTAGTCTTAAAGCATGTTCTCATTTTTCTCTAAAAATTATGACCTTGACCATGTTAAATTCTTCAATTTTTGTTTGAATGATTATTAGTATTGCTCAGAAAATATCTGCATTTGTAAAATGTTTGTTGTGATTTCTTGTTTGAATACATTTTTAGAATTGGATTCATGTCATCCTGGTTGTAACTAACTTGTATATTTGTTTACATATGAATATAGTGATTCACCTATGAATATTATGAATTCCATTTTACTTTTGAGTTCATGTTTACATTTTATTTTTGTGTTTCGCTTTTTCACTTGTAGTCTAATGGGTGTTTTTTGGATATTAGACCTGCAACCCCTACTCCGAGCACATTCGAGACGATGTTACTTGGAAATTTTGGTGGGAAAATCCATGGAGGAAAGAAGAGGAAAAACATTTGATATCACAAGCTAGGGATAAACTAAGCAACCTTGGTTAGGGGGTGATCAATGAGACAATATATCACTTATAGTTTAGATGAGATGTTTTAATAAGTCTCTTGAACCAAAGATAATTTATTTATTTTGTGGATGCATGTTATATTTTGGACATGGCTTTTGCAGCACTTTTTTGAAAATATATGTATTTTGAACATCCACTACTTTACCTATTTACTTTTGCAGCTCAAAGGATTTTAAAAATGTATAGGTAACACATTTGGGCTGGCGCTGGGGCTATGGTTCCAGAAACAAAGCACTAATGTGATATGTGTTAAATTAGATATCTGAAAATCCACTGCTAAGATTGTCAAAATTAGCACTGTCATGATGTGTGCTAGGTGGCAATGCCAAAATCCACTGCTAAGATTGTCAGGATTATGAAATCCAAAAGCGTTACGAATATATCGTTACGGATATATATTCAAATTTGTCGTTACGGATAAATACATACCAAATCCAAAAGCGTTTTGATGTGGAAAAAATCTGCATCTACATTTCTCTTTAGCACGCCCGCGGATAGTGTTTTCAAGAACTGTGGCCTCTTACAATAACTGCAGGGTCTTAACGTGCTACAGTACCTGCATAAGTTCTGCTATACTTTTTCATTCATTCTCGTCCAAATATCACAACACCATGGTAATGTCTTTCTGCTTCTGTTCACATAACGATGCTAACAGACAAAAAATGCAGATTCAGGTTTAGACTACAATACTGAATTGTTGTATCTGCTAATAAACTACCATGGAACTCCTGATTCATTTCATCCTCGCACATTGTTTTGAAAATTTGTTAACCGATCACCATGTGTCATCAACTATTGGTTTAACCAAATTTGATCAGCTGTATCAGTCTGCTAAATAGGAATAAAGGAAATGAACAATGACACTCTGACTAGTGAAAGTGCAGCATAGAGCTTAGTCCAAATGCTTGAACAACTCAATGAAAAACTAAAACATTGCTTTTATTTGACCTTTAAACATTTGCATACTACTCTATTTTCATTTTATGATTCTGTTAATCTGGTTTGATCTTAGTCAATAGCACATGTCAAAATCCATTAGCATGAATGATTTGGTTCATAATCACTTATACTCAGAATAGATTTTAAAATGCAAAATCTTGTAACATTTGCATGCTACTCTATTTTCTTTCAGATAATTTAACATGTTATCAGCAAAGAAAATATGAAGTCAATTCATGTACTCTTCTTATATTTCCGTTAATTGTTTTATTAATGACGTGTACACGGTGCAGTATCAACATTACACACTCTATAAACCTTCTATGAAGGATTGCAAAGGGCCTACACTATCAAGCTCTAGAAAACTAAAAAATTATAACCAACCAACAGTAATCAGATGTCGAGTTAGCCCGAAACAAAATATCGAGAAACATGAGAATTTCACTTCAAAACAGCTTTCTGCATAATTAAATCTTGGAGGCTGCAAGCTAGAAAAGCTCAAATACTTTGAACCTCATGCCATCAAATCCAACAACCCTCCAAATTCACACCGTTAGCTAATGCATCCACAAATTAGTTTCTTTTTCTCCAGTATATATATGGTCTTCCACATCAAAGTTTGAACTTGCAATATTTGCAATCCATTGACACTATTTGTTTCTGGGAAATGCTCTTACCCATCAAAGTTTGAACTTGAAAAAGTCATTTGAGGGGTTGGTAATGAAAAAAAAACACTTAAACAAAAATTCCTAGGTAAATTTTCGGTAAAATGTAATAAATGCAGAGAGAGAGAGAGAGAGAGTATAAAAACTTAGAAAGTGTAGAATAGTCTAAATAATTCCTAAAAGGGATCATCCAACATGTTGAGAGAAGCTGAGAAAGCAAGAACATACCAGAATCATAACATGAATCATAGCAGAATCACTGATTTTCTTGTTGTGAGTGATCATGAACCATATACATTTAATCCTAAAGGCATAGATCATACCAGAATCATAACATTGAAATAGAGGAGTTTTAATTTTTTTGTTTAGTTTTTCCATCATTCCAATCAGCAGAGTTGGTTAGAGTGCCTTGTTTGCTTCCTCTCGTCCTATGCACATCAAAGTTCAAACTTATTATTTATGCCCTACTTCCTATGATTTGAGCCTTTGATCATTATCTTGAGAATCATTGTCACTTAGTTCATCCAAATCTAAATCGTCTGGTAACAAAGACTCTTCATGCTCTTCTTTCTCTTCCTCACTTCAGTCTTCAATCATGTCTCCAATTCCTGCCAAACTTTCATGCATAGAGAATGTACTTGGAGTCAGGGTTCCAGAACAATAATTCAAAAAATATCCATGAGTTTTAAAGTGACAAAATAAAACACGAGAAAAAAATGAATACATAATGATAATGGTCAAAAGTGCAGCCATATTCGTTGGTAAACAAAGAAAGAAATTGGCTTCAACTAAGATGCCATGAATCCAAGCCTATATAAATACGTCATATCATTAAATAATAAATTTTATTTCATTATTATTATCATTGGGTATGCAAGAAATCATTAGTACAATAAATTTAAGGGATCATATGAAATATTCACACATGTTTTTTTAGAAAAATATTTTAAAACAACAAACATGAGAAAGAGAGAGTATATAGATGGGAAGAAATTCTGTTCCCAAGTTCCAAGACATCTTACATTGAAGAAAACACCTTAAAAGATGAGGAAAATAGGCATTTCAACACCGGAATGCACTAAGAAGCGCCTAGGTGCACTAAAGGGGGAGCTAGGTGCCCTGAGCTAACACACACATGCGCTTGGTGCACACTGGGAGGCGCCAGGCACCTGGAGTTTTAGGCACATGCGCCTAGCCCATGTCCTTAGGTGCCCAACGCCTGGTTGCTTGCGAAAAAAGTCGCATTTTTTGACTTTTTCGCCCCTAGACGCCCATGTTTTTATCCCAAGTCAGGTGGAAACTTTCCCTATAAATATCGACCTCCTCATTCATAATTTTTCGTTAAGAACTGGAGCAGTTCAAGAGGAAGGCGATTCTAGGAGCTTCAAGAGGAGTTCTATAATTAGCCCTATCTTTTACAGGGTTATAAGGTGAACCTCTATTTGTTTTGTTGGATAATTATTTAATTTAATATCGTTTATTTTCTATTCGCTATTAAGTTTGACTAGGATTAGTTTGTTTCAAAGGAGCGCAACCCTATATTACGTACTTAGGTTGTGACCGGGCCTAATAATGAAGCTTATATATATATATATATATATATACACCGCTCTAGGGAGTAAGTAGTTAATAACTAGATGAAAGATACTGAAAGAAAGTTGACCCTAGTAGTAAGTACTTAGTAGGTGACATTACTAATATCGATTAAAATTTGTTGAACCTAGGTTGTAACTAGTTATTAATTTGGGAAACAAGTGTCTCTGGGGAGTGAACGATCCTAGTAGGACCATTCTCCTCGACCCTTTGGTAAGGTAGACACTGATAGGGCTTCCCGTTTGTAGAACTACCAAGAGGAGAAGGAGAGTGTCCTAAGATTCATATATAGATGGGAAGGCCTTCGCGAACATTGGCCTTCATTGCCTTTGAAAATCTAGGAAGGTCATTTTAAGTCTATGTTTCAATTACCTCTGAATTAGCGTGACCCCACACGTAAGGATCACCGTGCGATCAACAGGTGTAGTTAGCCATCGGAATGATAAAGCTAGATCAACCGAGATAGTATAGACCCCGCATGTAAGGATCACCATGCGATCAGGTGCAGTTTGACAACCGACTAGGTTAAAACGTCCCAACGACTGAAATGTTATTTAATTCCAACAATATATATAGGAGGATTCGAAGAGTCATAATCGCTGCTTACTTTTCTTCAACAAAACATATTATATTCCAACAAAATAGTTAAACGGGAAAGTTATTTAACATACTATATAATATTTTTTCAGAAAAAATAATATATAATATCTTCTTGAAAAGAAAAAAAAATGATATCTTATAATGATAACAAATTATCAAAAAAATAATAATTTAATGGACAAATAGCATGGTGACAAATTGACAACCAAAGTATCAAGAATTGTAATCGAAGGAAAAGAAGTTCTATTAATCTGGGCCCGCAATATTCCAACCTTGGCCCATTAACAGTAGTTATTATATATAGCTATGCACAACTAAGTTTGGTACGTGTTAGGGTTTTGTCAACTTTCTCGCCGAATTTGCAGAATTGATCTGTATTGATAGAGTTGTATGTGTTAGGGTTTTTCAATTTCTGCAACTTCACTATACTTTGATGATGGATACCCCTCCAAATAAAAAGATACGACTTCATGACCTATCCAAGCAGACTTTGTTTCTCCCAGACGAACTCATAGCAGAAATCCTATCTCACCTTAGCGTTAAAAACATCTTAAAATTCAAATGTCTGAGCAAGTCATGGAAAACTTTCATCTCCGATCCAACCTTTGTCCAAATGCATCTGAAGAAGTCATCACAAAACCCACACCTCGCGGTGATTTATCGGGACATATCTAGTCTTGTGAATGTCATACCCGTCCCCGTGGATCTTTTGCTCAAAAATCTATGCATCACCATGGATGGCAACGATCTCTACCGTTTGAGTAGCCATTGCATGGTTGTTGGTTCATGTAACGGATTGATCTGCTTGCTTTACCATACTGAAAGAACTTCACCAACTGCTAAACATTTCAAGATTTGGTTTCGTTTCTGGAACCCTGCCACCAGGATACGATCTAAAATAGTAGGTTCGCTACGTTATAGTATCCCTAGTGACGACATTGATATGCTCACTTTTTTATGCCGTTTTAAGTTCACTTTTGGTTATGAATCTTTATCGAAAACTTATAAGGTTGTAGCTTTTTGTGTTAACAAGAACGAAGGTGAGGTTAAAGTTTTCAGTCTAGGAAATAATTGTTGGAGAGATATTCAGAGCTTTCCTCTTAATTTGTTGCCTCCTAGACGTAGACGAGGACCATGCTGCCTTAATGATGGTGTGCATTTCAGAGGCACTATTAATTGGTTGGCTATGTACAACCAACCTATTATTCACGTTGATCAATTTGTGATTGTTTCACTTGACCTTTCAACGGAATCCTACAAGCAGTTGCAGCTGCCTCTGGGTTTTAATGAGGTGCCATTTTTTCAGCCAGTTCTTAGGGTTTTGATGGACGGTCTTTGTTTTTCTCATGATTCCAAGAGAACTGAATTTGTTTTATGGCATATGAAGGAGTACGGGGTTCAAGAGTCTTGGACTCAATTACTTAAGATTAGTTATCAGAATCTTCACATCCGATACATTAATGATACGTTTGAATTAGTGTGTCTTTATGTAAATGATGATATGGTTATTTTTGCAAAACAAAACTCCAACCAGATAATTCTCTATAATTTAAAAGATAAAACGACAGTAAAGAGAAGTGTAAATCGCACACGGTGGTATCGCTCAATGGATTATGCAGAAAGTTTGGTTTCAGTTTGTTGATTGAGAGTAAGTTTCTCTTAATGTTCACTTATTTGAATTATTTTAACTCACTGTTTCTGTATCATTGTCATTAGGTATGAATAGATTGTGTGCAATTTTTCTGTATCTTTGTCGTTATTTACAAATAGGTCGTGTTCAATTTTTTGAAAATTTCTTAGGTTGATTCTATTGCTAATTGATTATATTGTTGAACAATGTTTATGGTTTCCCAATTTACTTCATTGAATGAGTTTGTTTTATATTTATGCTTACTAGACTTACATCCGCATGTTGCACGGTTTGTTGTTGTATTTTTATATTTTTATAACATATGGCCATCTAGAGACGGTTTTGTGAGTTTTCACATCCAAATTTGTTATCAATATAGTTGATGGTTGCAGAGTATGAATATCTGTTCCGTTATTATTGTAAAAATTTTAGGAGTTAGGACCTTCATCTTAGGGGCTGATCCTTTTTGCTTCTGTTTGGGGTGGCTCTTTTTCAGCTTTTCTTCTATAAGCATTTTGTAGTTTTGGTTTCGCAGAGGATTGTGTGCGGCAGGCCAGTTGTGTTTCACAGTGTGGTGTTTAAATGATGGCTGCTCTTTTCCTTTAACAGTAGCAGCCCCGCTCTTTGTGAGTTATTGCTCTTGTAGTGGTTTGATTGGTGGGAGTCGTGGTGATGTATTTTAGGTCTTGTTTTGGTTTCTGTTGTGGATTCCCATTTTCATTATAATAATTAGAATACAATATATATATATATATATATATATATATATATATATATATATATATATAGCAATCGAATGGAAGGAAGGCTGTATACCTTATATAGAACATTGTGAACATCAGACACTGTAAATCCATATGACCTTTCAATTAGGTTCTTAAAATAACCAACTCAGCATAATTCCAACATGTAATTGATACCCCAATTGGAAATTGAAAATTCAAACTAAAAACTCACAAAAGATTACGTAGAAAGTTTGGTTTCAGTTGAATGATTGAGAGTAAGTTTCTCTTGGATGCTGACTTATTTGAATTTACTTTATTTCACTGTTTTTGTATCCTTGTCTTTATGTACTAATAGATTGTGTGAAAAAAAATTCACTTTGATTAGGTTGTTTGTATTGCTAATTGGTTACATATTGGCTAATTATAGTGTTTTGACCACTTAATAGATTGAATGAATTTGTTTTTGTTTTTATTTTTATTATATAAGATAGAGGATGAGTTTCTTCATAGTTACTAGCTATAACTTGATTCTCCTGTAAAGTGGAATTCATTGTTTGATATAAGAAATAGTTCTTGATCTGCAAAGACAATGCATTACTCCGAATTGAGGTGCAGGAGAAACATTTAAGATAATAGAGTGAAAAGGAATAGTGGGGAAGGGACATGTATCAGAAAACTTGGCTAGATTTATTTTGGCTATTGATCCATAAATAAATCAGAATTCTTCTACTGATATGATATTAGTCTCAAGAGACCATGTTAAATTCTTCAATTCTTCTATTGATTTCATATTGGTCTTAAAGAATGTTCGTTGTGACTTCAATTTAGATGATTATAGCACACAAATGTCAGGTGGCATAAACAATAAATTTTAGTTTGCATTGAGGAGGAGGTTACTGTTGCAGTATTTAAATTTTATCATTTAAAAGTTGAAATTTAGTCAAAGTTTTCATCAACAAAGAAAATAGTTTCCTAAACACTTCAGTTTTTATAATCTCGATTAACATATTTTGATATTTCACACAATCTATTTTGGCTAGTAACATATTCCAGGAATACATGTTTAGAATAGGATTCATGTCATCCTTGTTGTTGCTAGCATATTTATTTGTTTACATATGTATCATGAATATGTTTCGTTTTCTCACTTCTAGTCTCTAATGGTTGTTTTTTGTATATTAGATTTGCGACCCCAACTCCAAGCATAATGGGTACTATCGAAGTTTTGCGACGCCCACTTCTAGTCGCTTCATTTGATATCACATGAAGCGAATAAACTAAGCAGGGAAATCATTTGGAAGTTTGGTTAGGGGTTGATGGATGAGACAATCAGTTAATTTACTTTTTGGGAGTTAATTTATATTTTGCCATTTTCTTAGATGTTATTTTATGACCTTAGCATCTAATCTAAGTATGCCACTGCTACTATTTTAATAAGTGAGATCTTGAATTACTTTGATGTTTATCTATGCTATACCAACTTTTATATCAAGTTATGCAAATATATGATGTTTAAGCAATTTTGTCCTAACGTTACTCCATTCGTTCCCACTTCTACAGCTACAAGCGGAAATAATTTATTTGTTTCTTGGATGCATGTTATGTTTTGGACATGGCTTTTGGAGTACCTTTTTGAAAATTTATGTAGTCGGAATATCCACACTTTATCTAATTACTTTTTAGATCAAAGCACTGATGTGACATCTGAGAGTTATTTTCCAGCTCAAGCTCAACGGGTTTTGAACTCATAAATAGCATACATCAGATATACCACTAATAAAAAAGTAAATAGAATAAGACCATAACTTGCACAAGGTTGCTCATTAAGCCCCTCAAATTGCTCAACTTGTCTACTTTTTTTAGAGATGTGAGCAATTTTGAAGAGCCTATTGAGCAATTATCTAACTTACATGATGTATTTTATGTGGCTATTACAATAATTATCACTAATTAACTAATAACTGTTTCTTGAGGTGCAAGATCCTTGAAATCCAAGTTTCTTAATGATAATTATTCTAATAGCGGCAATGCCAAAATTCACTACTAAGTTTGTTAGCATTGTAAAAGTAGGGTAGTCATTGCAAAGCCTAGGTGGTCCAATAACTACGTGGCTATGGTCTTTTTTAAGGAATAACCTTCTTTCTTTTCCAACGGAACAATCTTAGTAGAGGACCTTGATAGCAAGAGTGTAAACAACAAGGTTTAGTTGTCTTCTAATAAAATAATCTTATAGCTTTGATTAACAATCGTAAAATGCTTTACAAAATTGAAGGAAATATCCAAATTCATTGACATCCAAAAGGGGTCCTTTGATATTATCTACAGCCCCTTTCCAATCCGACTTGATAATGACTCGTTGAAACCCTTCGTCGTTGCCTCCTCCTCTTTGGGTGATAAAACAAGTTGATTGTGAAATGTTTTAGCTCGAACAAACTCCAAAAGTGTTTTGACGAGATCAGAAAAATCCATTTCTTTTGGATTTTTCATTTCATTCCATTAAAATGTATATCTCTATGATTACTTGAGGCCTCCCAAGACAAACCCAATATTATGTTTTATTATATTGGAAATTTTAATGAACTTTTATTTTTACCAATTTGACATCTTCAACTCAATTTTTTTTTCATATACTCTTTTTTTGTGAGAATTATTTTGTATGCTTATTCTTCACTTATCGCACGCCCACTAGACAAATTTTGTTCAGGGTACTATAGCATCCATCCACATACCCACGTTTGTAAAAAATACCCGTGCTCATACCCTCATGGGCAACAACTTTAGTGCCTTCCCCATACCCTATGGGCACCTACGCACCCATTACCTGCACTTTAACTATGACAAGACAATAAAAAACATCACAGTTGAAATAAAACTATGATCCAAATTTTTTGAAATCAAATCATAAAATAGTACGAATTGTTGTATTTAGCCAAAATGCAATGAAAGGCAGGCAACGACAGAGATTCAACACAGCAGGAGGGGTAGGATTATTGTATTAAGTTGTTTTAGGTTTAAGTTTAGGCTTAAATAGTTAAATAAATTAATTAATTATACACCAAAAATAAATAAATTATTTACGAGTAATTACCCATACCCAAGCCCAAACCCATTAAAGCGGGGTTTTACCCTACCCATAGCGGACATTTTTTGCAGGTGCCCATCAGGTATGGGTTTAATTGCCATTCGTACTAGACACGGCAAAACAGACAAACTCGTAGTGTAGACTAGAAAATCTAACTTCACCAATTGAAAAAGGGCAAATTATAACAACCTCCCCCAAGTTATGGCTAAATACAACAAACCTCCCCTCTATTTTCAAAACTATCATATACCTCCCCTCCGTTACATTTTGTTAACTCTCCGTTAGAATTTAGAAATCAGCATAATTAGGTCATGCGACCTTTGCGTTTCCTCTCTCTCAAAACCGCCAAAAATTATGGGATTCTACTACTAATCATCCTCATTCTCTCCACAGTTGTTCATCTCACCCTCACTTGTATCTCTGATCATCCTCCTTCATCACTCACTATTGATCACTTTTTCAGTGCATTCTCTCTATCGCTGTCGTCGTCGCTCTCAAAGGTAATTGCAGCATCATTCTTCTGGTCTCTTTCTTCTTCTTTTTTTTTGAAACATTTCTGGGTTCTGGTGTGTTGTTTTTGTTCACCATTATAATTTTTACGCCGTAGTTCGTTTTCGCATCACTGTTTCGTTTGTGCTTTCCATAGTTCTCATACCTTTTGCATCCGTTTAAAGCAAAATTGATGGAGAGCATTCGTTTAAAGAATAATTTGATTAGTGTACCTACTTGACAATCACTGTTTCATTTGCTTTAAATCATGTGTGTTTATCGTTTGTATAAAAATTAGTTTGAAGAAATAATGTGTGCTTATCACTGTTTCGTTTGCTTATCCAAAAAAAATAAAAATCACTGTTTCGTTTGCTTTGATTAGTGTACCTATTTGACACGCTATCTTACCTTTAAGCTAGTATTATTTGCTCAAATTTGACTGTCACCTGAATTTGAAGAAATATTATGGTTATTTTATATATAAAAAAAAAGTTAACGGACAATTTAATAGTGTTAACCAAGAAGGGAGGTGTTTGTCTATTTGTTAAAAACTTAAGGGAGGTTAATGTTCATTTTAAAACTAGAGGGGGGGTGTTAGTGCCATTTTAATAAACCTTAGGGGAGGTGAGTGAAATTTCCTCATTGAAAAACTATCAGAAACCAAAGTAATTAAATTCAATAAATTTCTTATATCTACTATGTGAAGGAGAATATTATAAAATGAATTTTTGTCAAAAAAAAAATTATAAAATGAATTGCCACTCTTTTTTGGTGGTGAAATAGATTTTTTTTTTTTTTTTTGAGGGAAGGTGGTGAAATAGATTGTGACTTATAAATAAAAAAAGGTTAAAAGAGTTATTTTGTTTTATCTTGACCCGTTATTGATGTCACCACATGGGCCTCAAATTCTATTCTATACTTTTGTATTCTTGTGTCGCACAACTGATTTGCGTTGATAGAGTTGTGTTAGGGTTTTTTCCAACTTCAACGTCCATGCTATCTACAATGGATAGCCCTCCGATTAAAAAGCGACACCGTCAACTATCCAATGCTTTCCTTCCCGACGAACTCATTGCCGAAATCCTATCCTTCTTTGAGGTGAAAACCATAGTGCAACTCAAATGTGTGAGCAAGTCTTGGAACAATCTCATCTCCGAACCAACCTTCGTCGAAAAGCATCATCAAAAGTCGTCACAGAACCCACACCTCACATTATGTTGGCACGAAGGCAGAAAAGGTTTTAATGTCACACCCTTCCCAGTGCATTGTTTACTCCAGAATCCATCCATCACCGTTAACAACAACAAATTCCACCGTTTTAAGGTTCAGTGCAAAGTCGTTGGTTCATGCAACGGATTGCTTTGCTTGCTTTTCCATTCTATAAGAAGAACACGAACAGTTGTGCATTGGTTCCGTTTTTGGAACCCTGCCACAAGAAAAAAAACAAAAAAATTAGGGTTATGTTATAGCACCCCACGCAGAATTAGAAAGGATATCAGCACTCCTTTGTCCCTTTTTAAGTTTACTTTTTGTTATGATGCTTCAACAAGAACTTATAAAGTTGTAGCATTTCGTGTTAAAAATAAACAAGGTGAGGTTAAAGTTTTCAGTCTAGGAACTAATTATTGGAGAAATATTCAAAGCTTTCCTGTGTCTCCTCTTAATTTGTTGGATTGTCATTATAGACGCCGCCGATGCCGCCTTAATGATGGTGTGCATTTGAGTGGCACTGTTAATTGGTTGGCTACGTACAAGCCTGTTATTCATGTAATACAATATGAATTTGTGATTGTTTCGCTTGACCTTTCTACGGAATCATACAAGCAGTTGCTACCTCCTCTGGGTTTTGATGAGGTGCCATTTTTTCAGCCAGTTCTTAGTGTTTTGATGGATGGTATTTGTTTTTCTTATGATTCCAAGAGAACTGAATTTGTTTTATGGCATATGAAAGAGTACGGGGTTCAAAATTCTTGGACTCAATTATTTAAGATTAGTTATCAGAATCTTCCAATTCGTAACATTGATAATTGGTTTGAACCGATGTGTTTTTATGTAACTGGTGATTCGGTGATTTTGGCAACAAATGAATATGGCATCCATACATTTATCTATAATTTAAAAAATAAATCATCAGAGAGGATTAAAATTAGAAACTGCATACTTTGGTTGGAGGCAAAGGAGTACGTAGAAAGTTTGGTTTCAGTTCGTTGATTGAGAGTGAGTTTCTCTTAGTTGTTTACTTATTTGAGTTTATTTTAGTTCATTGTGTCTGTATCCTTCTCATTATGTATAAATAGATTGTGTGGAATTTTTTGTAGATTCCTTAGGTTGATTGAATTGCTAATTGATTATATATTGGCCATTGATTTTTATATAAAATATGTTTGATAACTTACTATATTTAACGAATTTGTTTTTTGTTCTATATAAGATCGAAAATGAATTTTTTTAAAGTAACTAGGTAGAACTTGATTCTCCTAACTTGAAAGAGGAATGAAATAGTACTTGATTTGTAAGGACAGTACATTATTCCAAATTGAAGTGGGAAAAAGGTTAATGAGGAAGTGACATGCATCAAAAAACATGGTTAGATTTATTTTATCTGTTGGTCCATATAAAATTAAGAATTCTTCAACTGATTTCTTATTAGTCTTAAAGCATGTTCCTGTTTTACCTTGACCATGTTAAATTCTTTAATTCTTGTTTGAAAATATCTGCATTTGAATAATGTTTATTGTGACTTCAATTAACATGATTATGGTTTGCATTGAGGAGTAGGGTACTGTTGTTGTATTTCAAATATAGAGTTGAAATTTAGTCAAAGTTTTCATTAACAAAGAAAATAGTTTCTCGATCTTGGTCTTTAAATTCCAGTACCATATATGAAAGCCAATTGAGTACTGAGTACAGAGATTTAATGATACGATAGAAGCAAATTTTTCGGATGCAGAATTGAAATATGTTGAAGAAAAATTATAGCCATTACATGTATCAGCAATTTTATATTGATTTCTTTACTTCAAATTTATAATACATTGAAATATTGAAAGTGATTCTTTCATTATGTTTAGTATTGGGTTCATGTCGTCGTGTTTGTAGCAAAAATATGTATTTGCTTACATATATGAATATAATACATTGAATATTTATTCACTTATTTGCTTACATATATGAATATTATCATTTGTCTAGCATGAAAGAGGAAGGGGAAGATGAAGTTATTAGTGGATTTGAACGAACTATTGTGACCCCGTGGATGGACTAAGTCAGAGTGGTGCTATGGATGTGTCTATTTTGGATTATGAAGTATGATGAAAGCATAGGAAGTAGAACACAATAATTTCATTCTGCCATTTTCTTCTTCATTTTATTTTTTTATTTTTTGAGGGATTGAAAACTCGAACTTTGTACAACCAGTCACAATTATGTTGAAGTTCATATCTTATATATTTACTTATATATCATCTTATGTTAGTAATTGTTTACTGGTTTGACTAAAAATTGACAGTTCAAGTATTCAACACTCTGTTGAAAGATAAAGAGGTTGCTGGAAATAAAGTGTTGACAGTTCAACACTTTGTTATATATCTGCAAGTTTTCTCAGTATGGTGTCATTATGTTAACACTAACATTGATCTGTGAATGTAAGTTCTGTTGATGATTTGAACATTGTGAAATGTGGGAGTCACCTATTTTGAACTTTGGAACTGGTTGCAGGAGTATTACTATTTATTTTGTTTCGTAAGTGTTTGGTATTTTACTTCATATTACGAGAAAACTTTGTTTTTTATTTTTTTTCCCAATCCCTAATCATTAATTTAGTTGGCTGCAAATTCTGCTAGAACTTGTCCCTCATAGAATGTGTTATAGTGTGCCAAAAACTACCGATGTAATTCTTGATTCACTGTTTTAAAAACGACACGGGCCATGTGTCAGGTAAATTTGATTATCTGCAAACTACTAAAGGATCTATAAACATGTACTCTTATTTCTATGTTACGATTTTGATAGTATGTTTTAGGATCTTGCTAAAGAGTGCTGACATGAATAATATGATTTATTATTATTTTTTTATTATTTCACTTACAACTGATGAAGGTTTTCTATTCATGCAATTTAATGTAGTTTGCTTTGGAATTTTTATGTATCTGCTGCTATAGAAATCTTTGGATTTTGAGTTTATGCTGCTATAGAGATCTTCGGATTTTGTGTGTAATGAAGATTAGTGAATCTCCAGAACTATGATGCATCGTTTGGTCTCTTTGTAACAATTCAGGTTCAAGTCTACCGGTTTATTTGGGAGATATACGAGGATTTGTAAATACAAAATGCTGGCTATATTGGTTTAAATTATTATATGTTACGCATGCGCACAAGATAGCAGGTTTTGGTTTTTTTTGTTGTTTAATATATTGAAACGCTGTTCAATATAATGAAACGCTGTTCAATATATTCCCTTAGGCCAATGTCAAATGTACCTAAAGCTTACCAGAGTACCCAAAAAATAGCTGCCTAATTAAGTACATTAAGTGCACTTACAC
>Ga0315915_1002853_pt1 | contig 21964 bp, 13 predicted proteins | sample MpolbnodulesMG_FD_207738 | JGI IMG/M metagenome (GOLD analysis project Ga0315915, IMG submission 207738) | Medicago polymorpha root nodule microbial communities from Los Angeles, California, United States - branched nodules | ecosystem: Host-associated > Plants > Roots > Nodule | place: USA... | reverse complement strand
GGGATGATGTTTAGAAGGGATAAAATTAATCAATGACAGCTTTGTAATGTGATGTGATGATGTTTAGAAGGGATAAAACTTTATGTAAACACATGTTATTTCTTTGAATAGCCTAATGTGCGAACTGTCCCCATAGATTGGCCCATTGATTGTCCTATTTCAAATATCTCTAGACTGTTTTGGGCCTTTTTGGCAATTCATATTCTTTCCAACATCCAAAGATTTATAACAATGGAATTGTGATTTGATCTCACGTGGCTTTGAAATGCAGGTAAGTTGGAGGAGGCAATTGAGAACTTGACAGAGGCAATTATACTCAATCCTACCTCTGCCATAATGTATGCGAACAGAGGTATGATTTGATTTGATTCTTTGCTTTTTACATGCTCTAGTTTTTTGTTCTTATTGTCCAGGACGGACATTCATTCTGATACATTTTTCATATCATATACAGCCAGTGTTTACATCAAAATGAAGAAACCTAATGCTGCAATCCGTGATGCAAATGCTGCTTTAGAGGTTACATACTCTCCTCTCCGCTGTACAGCATGATAAACTGAAATATATATTTGCTTGACTTAAAATAGACAGTTGAATGTGCCGTTCATGCATAGTGTTCTTGCTGCATTATATTCCAAAAAGGACAATGCTTCTTTGACAAAATCTTACCTGAAAAATGAGAAAGGTGTATTGACTTTCAAATTACTAACAAAGATAGGTTCTGAGTGCTCAAGATTAGATCAGTGGTAAATACACACTTCATTGCTCCTTTAGAGAAACAAATTATGAATAGTTTTTTCTGCTTTGAAATACATGCTTCTAGAAAATGTTTTTGACTGGCATCTGAGAAGCCAAATATTGTCAACGTGTTGCATTGCATATTTCTTTAAGTAGACATTCCTTTAAAGGGTCAATCTGTCTCATATAAATTTGCTTTGTACTTTCATTTTCTTTTATAATAATTCTGGCATTGAATATTTCTATCAGTGTATGAATTTATTGAGATTTGCCTTTTTTTCAATGGTCATAATTCACAATCAATGTCGTATTTGCCAGAATTCTTTATTATGTCTATGTTGCTGCAATCTGATATCCAGGCAATATTTTTAATATTCTATTCCTTTTTCCAGATTAATCCTGATTCTGCTAAAGGATACAAGTCACGTGGTATAGCACGAGCGATGTTAGGTCAGTGGGCAGAGGCTGCAAAGGATCTCCACGTAGCTTCAAATATAGACTATGATGAGGAAATAAATGCATTTCTTAAGAAGGTTTGCTTTTTTGCCCCTGTATCATTTGATGGAAATATTTGTCAGGCTAGTGTTGACTGTGATAAATGACGGGCACAAAACCAATGCTTATTTGAGTTTGGCTAAAGCCTACCTTCTTGCATTTAGAATTACCTCACTTGGCAATTACTGGACATGGTATGGTTAACATAAACAAAGTTATGAGGGTATTTATTATTTTTAAAGACTTAAGTAACCTATTTCAATATGGAAATTTGCCTGGCGATCTATATTAAGCAGGAAATGTCTTTGTACTTTGTAGATTATGCCGGTACCTAAGTAGATGCCAGCATGGTGTACATAGTCATGGATGTTAACCAATTAATTAAGAATGATGTAAAACCCTAAAATATTATGCAACACTTCAGTAGCCGCAAAGGAATAGATGCATTATAATAATGATAACGAGGAGTGCATCTAGGAGAAACAAGTTGGAAAAGGGGTGATATTTTCAGCATTTGGCTACTTGAAGTGTGCACGAGTAGTAAAGATATTTCCTGAAAACAAGATCATATTGAAGAAACATGTGTATAGTGAAAAACTTAACGTGTTGACTAACTTCATAGTGTTTTTTAGCTGGTAAAATTTTATGTTCGTCCAACCAATTCTAGGTTTTTACTTGTATTTTCCATACCATCTGCAATCACAACACCTGAAAGTTTGAGCACAAGTCCTGCTTAGTTAATGTGCTTATTGTTTCCTCTGAATATTATTCGTTTACAACCTTCCTGAAAGTAAAATCTTGCAATTTAGGAATGTTATGGATATGCACCAAGGGCAATAAGTTGTGTTTAATGGTTGGATTTATTTTGTATCTTATTATAAAATATGGATTGTGTAGGTTGAACCAAATGCCCACAAGCTTGAGGAACACCGTCGGAAGTATGATAGGTTGCGCAAAGAAAGAGAAGAGAAAAAAGCTGAGCGTGAGAGGCAACGTCGCCGTGCTGAAGCTCAGGTTGTCACTTGTGATATAGACATGCTTAAAACACATGTCAGGCGAATTGTGATAGATACATATGTAATATAGCTGTTGCTAACTTGTATACATTACAGGCTGCATATGAGAAGGCCAAAAAGCAAGAGCAATCATCTTCCAGTAGAAATCCTGGAGGCATGCCTGGTGGGTTTCCTGGTGGCATGCCTGGTGGGTTTCCTGGTGGCATGCCAGGTGGGTTCCCTGGAGCTGGAGGCATGCCTGGTGGGTTCCCTGGAGCTGGAGGCATGCCAGGTGGATTCCCTGGAGCTGGAGGCATGCCAGGTGGATTCCCTGGAGCTGGAGGCATGCCAGGTGGCTTCCCTGGAGCTGGGGGCATGCCAGGAGGGGTGCCTGGAAATGTTGATTTTAGCAAAATCTTGAACGTATGTCAATCTGAACATTTAATGTTTTTGGGTGCTTTTGAACTGCTATAATTCTATGTTCTTTCCCTCTCACACACACTTGGGGGGCGTTTGTTTCACGGACTCCAGAATTATTCTTAGGAACAACATACCCGGGAATATAAACGAAAGTTTTATTCCTGAGTATTTTAAAAAAAACTGTTTGGCACACACTTGAATATTCCTAGGAAAATTGGAAGTTATTATTATTTTTTTAAAAAGTATGCAAAATTTCATGGGAATCCAATTTCCCATCTTTTAACATGGGAATAATTTCAACGAAATGTTGGAAGTTATTTTATTCCCAGTAACCTTGATACCTAGGAATAATGATTTCGCAATCTTGTAACAAACATGGATATACTCATTCCCTACCCATGTATTCCTAGAAATGTAAATCTTAAACTTGAAACAAACACTCCCTTTGAAAATGGATTCTCTGCTGAAATAATGTCATTATATAACCTTCCATTAACATTAATTTTGCGGGACTCTATCCGATGGGGTTTTCTCTCTCTCCCTTCACAATCACACATACACAAACACACATATTTACATGTTTAAGTCTTGATGTCAAATGTTCTTTAACATGTGTCTCAGGACCCTGATTTGATGACGGCATTTAGTGATCCAGAAGTTATGGCTGCTCTTCAAGATGGTAATTTTCTGTTCTAATACTTGGCTCTATTCTTTTTCTTCCCAAACTTTTTTTACTTTCATGAGAACTCATTTTACTGTCAAAGCATGAATTTTCATAAGCTTTGCACTTAATTGATAATTTTTTTCTGGTTAATTTAAGGGCAGTTGCCATTTTTTCAAAGGAAGGTAGCTCATAAGTCATAAGAACCTTTTCTATCCTTAGATTTGGAATCACAAAAAATCTGCTAAGAACCAAGGACAAAGTGAAATTCAAGCTATTTTATGTTTACTTCACAATTCATGATTTCCATAGAGATCATGTGGACCAATGATGGAATCTGTTAGATTTATCATATATATAAAGAGGGGAGACATTTAATTGGATATCTTGTTTGGTTTGAGGGAAGGGATGAGAGGGTGGATAACTCCTCTTGTTTGGTTCTCTTTTTTGGATAGTTCATAAGGTGAGAGGAGAGATGTTAATTTAATTAAGGTACATAACAGTATGCTTTTTATATCTTATATCTTTCTATTAATCTTTTATGTAAAGACATGTATTTGAAGGTTTGTCAGCCATCAACCGATAGGAATCTGGTCCAACTCAAAATTTAGTCAATAAGGATTTTGCTCCCCTTCTTTCCATTCCTCTTATCTTCTTCTAACCAAATATAACATAATTTTAACACAGTCGGACAATGACCGTGTCACTTTTTAACATATTGCCGTATATACCCATTTTAGCTGTCTTCTGAATGAAAAAAGACACGAGTTCCTCATTTCTCTTTTTTGGTTGAGTGCAGTTATGAAGAACCCTGCAAATTTGGCTAAGCATCAAGCAAATCCTAAGGTTGCGCCTGTAATTGCGAAAATGATGAGCAAATTTGGAGGTGCTGGTGCTGGTGCCCAGTGATCAAATCTGCATGTTTGTGATTTCAGCATTCTAGGCCTCTGCTCTTGAGTATTTAATTTAATATTAATGTTAATTATGTTGCATTTTTTATTGTACGGATGATATATCATTGAACTTTTTTTATGCAAGGCCTGTTTTGTAGGTAAATTGCTGCTGTTCTTTATTTATCAGCAACATAATGTTCTACTAACTGGATTTAAATGATATATAGTCGTTATCCTTCTGTTAAGGGAAAAAGTATTTTATTTAATACTACTAGTATTAGTTTAATATATTGGAAAATAATTTTATAAATAATGTTTGGTTCTTTTTGAAGAAAAAGTAAATGTCTAACTTATTCAATGTAAGTTTGATAGCTTTAATAATATATATTACATATATATTTTTTTAAAGTTGTAAGAGATTAATTTTGATAAACATTTTTTTACAGTGGATAAAATTAACCACTTATGCGTGTGATTTTAAACTAGAATGTATCGTAGGATTTTAGTGTTTCTCGTTTCTTATTCTGCCTTTGATCGGAAAGTAGGATTTTAAGCGCATTTTTTAGGATTCATTTGATAGCGGATGAGAAGAGACAAAAGACCATGGAATTTTCCAGCAAATCAAACACAACAATAAAAAAAAACAAAATATTTACCAATTAAAAAAAAAAGAACTACATACTGTATACCAAATCCCTAATGCATTGACATGATTAAGATTCATGAAATATTACGTAGAAGGGAGCTCAATCACCTAATATCCACTCAAGGAATAGAAAATATGTTTAGTTTGAAGAACATTATTTTATTCTTATTCATCTTTTCTTTCTTTTTTGCTGGGTCAAGTTTACAATCTCAATTTCTTCCTTTATTTTTCTTAAACCTTCTTTTTATTATACTAAATAATTAATTCATCTTTTTTCTTTTCTTCCCTCATTTCCCCTCCTTTCACCTTTTTGTCCACGAGTTTTTTTTTTCCTTTTGAAACCAAGCATAGTATGAGCAATAAGTATAACATTCTTCAAATACCCAAGTCGGGTTATGGGGAAAACGATTCATCAACCTTTGGGTGTTTGCACACGTACAGCAATCTCAAGCCACACGAACATTGCGTAGCAAGTAATCTTCACATGAACAATCAGTTTGAAGCATGTCTCTTCTCATTACATACATCTCATAGACTATCAGGTAACCCATCTAACTCAAAATTTGTCTTTCACATTGTCACAAGTCTTTCTAATTTAGTATCGAGATTTCAACGCTAAAGTTCAACAATGTTATCTATTAGAGTTTACTTGTGGCATTGACGTATCGTTCATTGGGTTCTAACTTATGATTTAAATTTGAAAACATTATTTTAATGAAATATGGCTCTCGTTTACCATCGATCAATTCCAAGTGTACAAAGAAAGAGAATCAAGTGGTAATAATGACCTGGTTACATATTTGTTGTATTGAAGCAGCCTACTCTCCTATGCGCGATATCTTCTATCTCATCGTAAAAAAATTCAATCTCTAACGTATTTAAGTTAGTTTTTGGTATGAGATTCAAACTTATTTAATATGATATAAAAGTCGGATTAAAGATTGTAATGTGGAAATTGTTGGGTCAATGATGGAAGTTCGGGAGAGACTACCCACATCAAGGCTAAAACAAACACTCAAATGAGAAAGACGCCACACTCTTATCCAATCTTACTTTCTTGTATCTTCGTTGTTGCTTTCTCCGCAATGGAACCAACACAAGGAGCTTGTACCGTTGTTGCTGCTTTTCTCTGCAACGGAACCGATACAAGAAGCTGGTCATCGTACCCTTCATCAAACGGGGCTTTGATACCACTATTGGGTCAATGATGGGAGTCAGGGCCCACAACAAGGCTAGAACAAACACTCAAGTGAGAGAGACGTCACACTCTTACCCAAAACCTCAAGGCAATAGGTTTATGAGTTCTCTCACTTATAAAGTGTTTAACCTCCACTTGTTTATCCGATGTAGGACATAGTTACTCACACTTGCACACAACAAAAATTAGACTCAAGACCTACACTAAGCATTAATATTGATATTAAAGTTGTGTTTGAGTCTTCTATTACTTAATTTTTGGTTTATTGAATGTATAAATTTTTGGTTTATTTGAGTTAATTTTTAAGATGGGACTAAATCCATTGAACATGTATTTTTTTTCTTTACCGTGTACTCATTTTATGAGTCCATTTTCTTCTTTTGTTGAATGTAATGAATCATTTGATGTGGGAATACTTGGTCTAATTTATTTGTTTGATCGTTAAAGTCGTGCTATGTAGCTTGTCCTTCAATTTTTTCCTTCCAAATCAACGTATATAGAAGACTAAAATATGAGTAGCCTTGTTACAAAATTCCATGCTTCATGAATGTTGTCTTGCCCTCGTCTTCTGACCACCAATTACGTTGTTGAAATTTTTGTTGTTTTGGTCTGAACTAATCAAACTCCTTCAATGGTTTGAAAAAGTATATAGTAGAAAACCTTCTCAAGCATGCACAGGACTATAAGAGGGTGCACTAACACACCTAAGTTATTGGCACTAAGCACTAAGTGCAACTTTAATTAGTCACGTCATTTTTCCTTGAAATTAAGTAGTTTGCTTAGAGTTCCTCTTAGTGACGACTGCATTACCTCTAATTAAACACTTACCTAAAATAATTACTTTCAGATGTAAGCTTAATTGGGAATATATAAGGTGGACGGGATAATATAAAAAAAAAACTTCGATTAACGAGTAAGTTAATCATTTGAGTAAAAAAAAGAGAGTGAGATTAATCATCATTCTATCGTTATAAAAAATGGTAAGCCTAAATTAATGACCATATAATGTGCTTAGTAGCTCCCCTAAAGGTCCGGTTAGTTCAATGGGGAAGGAGAATGATTTGAATGGTGGTGAAGGAAAGGGAGGAGGGGAAGCATTTTAATTAAAAACATGTTTGACTCACAAGAGGAGAGAGAAGTGTCCCTAAAAAAAAAGAGGAGAGAGAAGTGAGGTGGATGAGTTATAATTAAAAATGAATTTGATTCACATACGAGAGATATTTTAAAATTAATTTACTATTTTACCCTTAAACTTAATTAAATATATGTCAAAAGAAAGTTTTAACATATAAAAAATATATGCAACCTCAGGTTCTCTGTAACACAAATCTGAAAGTACAAAAATATTAATATTACATTACATTACTTCTTCCACACACCGCCTCTCTCAAAGTTCATACTAAAATGGGATTTTCTCTTATGAGACATCCGAAAATAACAATAAACATTAGCACACATAAGTTAAACTACAACTCTTCAACGCAAGTCAAACCATTTATTGATTTTGCAATTTTTGGATCTTGATGATCCATCTAGTTTCATAAAAATCTATAGATGTATATTTGACATAAATTTATAAAATAATTTATTATATAAATAATAAGATTATTTCTTAAAAAAAGTGTCACGATTATAAGAAAATAAAAATGAAATCACAATAACACAATAGTGAATTGATGATGCAACATCAATCGAAAATAGAGAAGCAGCAACGATGGAGATGGAGAACCACGCACATCTGACATGTATAGTATAAGAGTTTAACTTTAATGTTAAAAATTTCAATAAGATTAATTTTAGAATAAAATTGAGGATAGTTTTGAAAATATAATAAAAATGTAAACAACTCACCTCCCCTCTCCCTCAAAAAAAAAAAAAAAACTCACCTCCCCTCTAAAAAACTCTAATTTGGGGGAGTAAAAAGTGGCTCACCTCCATCTCATCTTAAAAATTGAACCAAATACAAAAAAATTCAAATACTCCATTACCTATAAAAATGTCTAACCAAACTGACCCTAAAAAAATGTGCTCAGTAGTTGTAAGCACATTTAATTATATCTTAGAGCATGTCTTAGATTTTATCACATTCGGGAACCTAGGAACGAAATAATTAAATAAAGTATTATGTTTATGAGGTAATGTTTGTGTGAGATCTTATAGTGTGCTCCTATCAAAAATTTAGGTTTGACTTTCCCCAATGCCAATTTGAGTGGGTTTTTGGTTTTTTCAAAAAAAAGTTTTTACTCTGATGATGTATCTAAAGTTAAAGTATATATATCATATATAAAGGAAATATGAGATTTTGACCTGACTTTTTCATTATCACATTTATACCCTCAAACAAATTTTCCTATATACTATTTATTGTTGGTATAATTAAAAAAAAAAAAGAATTTATGTTATATTTGCTATATTCTTGATGTCATTGAAATATTTATAAACATTAGCGCAATAAAAAGAGCGAAAATAATAAAGTGAATGTATACGATTATGTTAACCGAGATAATTGATTTTTTGTATTGGAACTTAGAATGTCATTTTATTTTATTAAGAATTGTGTTTTTTTTTTTTTAGATTTTCTATAATAAGAAATGACAAGTGTAAGATATTTTTTTAAATTTAAAGAGAGAATTTTCTATGCTTAGCATTAGCACACCGACATGGCTGAAAATATCAAGTTGATTTCATATAAATTCTATGTTACTGAGTTTTACTCACTATATTTTGGGATGGTGTTTCCTAGTTTAATAAATTACATTGGAAGATTGAGGAGTATTCAACTCGTCAAAAGTTCGATATCACGAGTCAGAGCCGGATCACTTTAAGTGTCTATGGTCTAGGAATTGTTTATTTCATGCATGCAAAGACTTCATTAAAATTGTTGAACAATAGTAAAAAAGTTAGTTAAAAAATATTTTCGGTCACCGATGAGATTACTAGACTAAGTCACAGACTAGGCCACTCTCTTCAAGACGTTTTATGGCACTGTCCAAAATTATGCAAGCAGACAATCATGCATGACACCCTTAGGATAAAACAGCACAACTACAACTGTATTAGAGTCCCACTGCACTATAAGATCCGTTTTAGAAATACATCTTCAAATATGGTGTTAAGATCACTCCAATATGGTATTAAGATCATTCTGATATGTTACTTAGACCACTTTATTATGGTGTTTCCATCATTTTAACCTCTAACTTCTCCAATAACATAAAATATTGAAAGAGAGTATATTTTTAAGATCATTTTTATTTTCAAATTGACAATATATATCGAAAGAGATTACGATCTTAAGAGTACTCTTATTTTTGAAGAGACAAAATTTTATCAAAGTGACTATGCTCTTAAGACTATTATTAATTTTGAAGGGACATTATTATTTGAAGAGGCTATGATTTTATAAACACTCTTTGAAACCGAAGGGACCATAAAAGGGAGAAAAAAAAAGAGTTCGTCAACACAGTTAATTGATATAGAAGAGTTAAAAGTTATTTAACAACTCAATAGAACTTTTGATGTGAGCAGAAGTGAGGGAAAATATCTTTATTTATAGGTGATGAGTCAAAGATAAGTTATAAATTCAATGACTAATATCTTTTGACTGTTAAAAAATCAATGACTTGACGTTGTCTCATAAATGAGCACTAATGGTGAAAGTTGACTAGAAAGTTATCACTTCAGAGAGTAACACTCATCTGGTTCTAACACACTGTTTTGTATTTCATTCGTCCAATCTCAACCGAACGGTCAAAATCGTTTACAACATATTTGGTTAACGTGTGTAATACGAATTAACCAATCTAAAATTAACAACCGATATAAATTACAACGTAAAGCTGCATAAATTAACTACCGCAGGCGATCACAATCCCAATTTTACCACACCTAAAGTTGTTAGTCATGTGGTTTTCAAGGCAACGAAGAGTAAAAAAAATGAATTACTTGTATATCGTGCAACCAAGAACAATTCAGACAGCTATAAACAAAGAAAATTCAAATTGAAAGAAATTCACAGTAACAACCGTGATGTGAAGATGCTTGGACATTAACCGTCGTAGTAGTAAATAAATTTGACAATGAACGCACAGCTGCTACAGTATGGTGCAGACACAGCTAGCTCCAACTTGCATTGCAAGCAATATCCAATATATCATGACATACACGATTAATTAGTTTATACATAATTGCTACATGCATATATAACACACAACTACTTCGTACCTAACTCCTATAATGAGTAGTACTAAGTGACCAGTGGTATTATTAATCCATGTAACTGAATTGCTGTCTTAATTTGCTGGCCAATTTCAATTGTACTATAGTTTTGAACTTCCAAGTTTTATGGTATTTTTTATTTTTATTTGTTTAATCAGCACAACAAGATATGTCGCGGCTTTGCACTACGCAATGAAGTGTATGAAATAGTTTAGCTCCGGAACATTATACGACAATTGTTTCATGTTTACTTTAAAATATTCGTCTTCTTCAATATGGGGAAATTATACGTGTAGAGTTCCTAAGGATTATGACTATAGTGCCTTGCAAGTCAATATATATTGTATTCGAATACGATTTAGACACGTTGCCCTCTTAAATTTGATGTTTGGATAAGATTAGACCCAGATTATTCGGTTTTAATGATTAAATTATGGAATTTGTCATGAGAAAATTCCTGGATTAAAAATTAACAAATAAGATATTATTTTTGAAAAATGCTAACGTTTTCAAGATATTGTTTAAGGAATAAAAATGACAAATCTTGCTTAGAAATTTGTGTATGTTAATTTTACATGTGTTTGACCGATAATTTTTATGATAATATTTTCTATTATGGATCCGTTAAATAAATGTTTTTGGAACATTTGTTAGTATGAATTTTTTTTTTCAAGTGAATTTTTCACAAAAGAAATCTTATTTTAAATTATGTAGTACATGTATATAGTGTTTTTCAAAATCAAAACTGTAGTACAATGCAAGTCAATGATTGAATTTCAATGTTTAATAATTGTAATTGGCTAAAAAAAATCATTGGATGCTCTGTGATGGTAGCTTAGCAAATTTGAATTTAAATTATGTTAGTATTTAATCACAAAATTATATTTATATATATCGAAAATGCTTTTTTGATTTATTAAACAAATGAATTTTTCTTGTGAGAGTCTCCCTGGTCTATTGACTCTCGTGAACTCATTTAGTTCAACCCATCATCATATACAACATTGTTGGCATATTAAGATGAAAGATAACCAAATCTTCATGTTACAAACGGGCTCATTCAATTTTAAGGAGTTTCAACCTCTATGTATTACTTCCTTAAAAAAAAAACCTTTATGTATTACCTTTTTGTTATATAATACTCCCTCCGGTCTCAAATGTAAACAACTTTTCACTTTTTAGATTCACTCAATAAATGATGTATGTGGTCTACTTTTCACGAAATGAAGTTAAAATATTTTTGACTCACTTATAAAATGTTCATTAGTGCGACCTTTGTTAATAATACTATACAAACACATTTTTTTTCTATAGAACACTAGACATGCGTTTTTGTTAGACCACATACATCATTTATTGAGTGAATCTAAAAAGTGAAAAATTACTTACATTTGAGACCGGAGAGAGTATCACGAAATGAAGTTAAAATATTTTTGACTCACTTATAAAATGTTCATTAGTGCGACCTTCGTTAATAATACTATACAAACACATTTTTTTTTCCTATAGAACACTAGACATGCGTTTTTGTCGGTATTAGCCATGATGATTTTTTGAAAAGTTTGAGATGGTAATTTTTATAGAGAAGCTACTAGACATGATAATGAGTAACCTCCATGTCAATTCTTCTCGAACATTTGTGATAAGATTGCAAATTGTTTACCTCCTTCTCTTGGTAGCACGGATTATCCTAATAAGTAACCTAAGTATACATTTTTCATTACAAGTGCATGCAACTACATTAGTCTGAATACTCATCCGGAGGAAGAGTTGGATCCTATTTTCACAATGGTTGCTGCTAGTTGGAAAGACCCATGTAAGATTCTTGCTCATCTTTGTAAAATTGATGAACTCTTCTAATGAATTAAGAAAGACATCATCGTGGTACGTCCCAAATGATACTTGTACGGTTGTACCCGCAGTCAGTTAGCCCCTAAAACACTCATGCATGTTCCTAGTGATATATAGAAGCTAATCTTATAACTCTTTTTTGACCAATCGAAACGAAGTCCAATTTTCTCGTGGGCAACTATAAGATGATTACTAGGCTACTTTGAAAAATAATTTTTCGTTCAACTTAATTAAATTTCTGTTTGTTCACATTAGATGTTTTCCTAACATGACTTTAAGTAGTGCACTATCAAATAGTTTGGTATATTGGAAAGAAAATGGGTATCGAAACAAGATTAATAAAACCATTATATTGCATGTTAGGTTTAAAGGAACATAAATGTCGCTATTATGTCCATTCTTTTATTAAAATAATACCATAATACTCACACTTAGTCCTAAAAAACTATACATTTTATATATGGGTAATTAATGTATTCAGGATAGACTCCAATATCAATCCTAACTCTACAAAAAATCAATTTAGTAAGTAAGAATTGTCTGAGTATGTCTATATGGTTTATGATAATATGTAGCATACATTTAGTTTGAATTTCTTCAAAAAAATAAATGTAGCCTACGTTTAGTTTGAATTGGCATCGTGCTATCAAAAAGCGTTTTTTTTTCCTTTCACAAAAGGGATAGTGTTATGAAAGTGTCATCGAGTATAAAACTATGAGCTAATGAAATAGTCTTTTGGCATGAACTATGCATTTGGATTGTCTAAATTTTTGTGTTAAAAATTGCTCGACTATGAAACAATAATGCATTGTAGTTAGGGGTGAAACTATGTGTGTGAATGAGGTAGCTTTAGCTACCCAAAAATTATTATTTTTATTTATAGAGGTTATTATATTCAGTAATTAGTTACCTTAATAATATACATTTAATTACCACAAATAAATTTATTAGTCAAAAATTAGTAGAAATAATTTTTCGTTAAAAAAGATAAATTAGCCTACCAAATAAAATAAAAATGTTAACGGATACTAACTTGTTTCATAGATGTATTTTATTTTGACACTTTTGATCTTTTAAGCAACTACAATTTTTTTTTATTAACAATAAAAATTGTCAAAACAACGCTCTATATATTCTTTATTGTATCTCTTTATATTTGATCTCCTCTTACAAAGATGGGTAGCTTTCATATTTTCATACGATTGTACTTACTAGTCTTAAGTTGGAAAGTTTCCCGTAAGACTTAATGATATATAGGGCTTACGCTCATAAGTCATAACAGATAGCCAAATTGATTTTCACACCTGACAGTTTCAATCTCTACTAACATATCTAGATGAGCTATTTTCCAATGCTTTGACTAGTAAAATTAATCTTAAGTCTTAACCATTCATTCCTTAGCCATCCTTTCAAATAAACTAAAGTCTTTAGCTCACTAAACTACTTATAAATGCGGTCATACATATACGCTAGGCACAGTATATTATTAAATTTCCGCAACTCGTATTAATGATAGTTAGTTTCATGGATATACTATGAAGGGCTATAATTTTCAAAGTTGAAAACAGAGCGAAAAGGTTTAGGCAAATGTATTTTTGTCGCTGAATGCATAACCGTCTTTGATTGTGCACTCTTTAGTGAAAATAGTCTTTGATGAGAATATAAACTCTTTAGTGAAAATAGTCTTTGATGAGAACAAATGTTTATATTTTCCATCAAGAAATGTTTACATCTTTCATGCATACTTCCCGTTTAAACCGTCTTCACGTTAACCCATCACACTTCAATCCTCTAAAAGCTCCTAAGTCATAGCTTTAAAGGAAACATTTTAATGTCAGAAATTATTTTGAATAACAGAGTGTACAGTCAGACACATTTGTAATTTTTCTACATTGATGGACTATTGTGACTACTTGTTATACATTCACGAACGAAAATGATTATTTACCTTTAAATGTTTATATTAGATCTATAAGACTAACTCATCTGACAATGTCGATATTATTAGATATATTTACACTAATTTAAACCCGTGACCCTCGCAATATTTTAGGTGGTGTTTGTCATTTTATTTATAAAAGAAAAAAAAAATATTATTGAGCATATTCATATTAAATTATGATTAGAAAATTATAAAAACAGAAGCAATTAAATTTTGTCTGTTAATAAACACCTTTATTTCACCAACGTAGGATCAGTTATCATGGAGTTTCATAAAATCAACCGGTTACCTTGTTCATGAAGAACAAAGATAGAGTTTTCTAGCAATCACCTTCAGCATATCATGAAGAACACAATACGTAGTGATGACGAAATGATTGAGTAAGAGTGAAATCATGGCAGTGTCTCTGTAATGGCAAAAATGTTAAAAGTATAATCATTTCACGCATTAATATTATTTTTTTACTTTTTAAGATATAAATAACCTTACACAAATCCATGCTATTGGGTCACACATCTTTCAGCATCACCAATTTTGCGCAGCTAGGAAACACCAGAATTCCTTATATTAGTTCCCACATACCTTTCACAACCCATAGTGGACCCCACCAACCTTCTCCTGTTTATCATTGTCTCCTAAAAACTTTATAAATTTTTTAATTATGCACATTTTTATTACTTATGATTTAATTAATTAGAATAGAAAAAGGTGAGGGCTATATATAAAGGCAGTGTTGGTGAGACTTTTACTTTTACATTACTTTGAAGGACTTGCATTGGTCGTGAGTTATGGGAAGACAACCTTGTTGTGACAAACTTGGTGTGAAGAAAGGTCCATGGACAGCTGAGGAAGACAAGAAACTCATCACTTTTATTCTTACCAATGGACAATGTTGTTGGCGGGCTGTGCCTAAACTTGCTGGCCTTCGGCGTTGCGGCAAGAGTTGCCGTCTTCGTTGGACTAATTATCTTCGTCCTGATTTGAAGAGAGGTCTCCTCACTGAAGCAGAGGAGCAGCTTGTTATTGATCTCCATGCCCGTCTTGGCAACAGGTTTCTATTTATCTTATTCAGTTGTGTTATTTGAACATCAAAATACAAATATCGTATATGTTTATCTCTATCTATGACACCCTTTTTGACACTAAAATTCAGCTGTCAAAAATCATTTCTCTTTTAATCATTTAATTAGCAAATCCTTCAATTCAATTAAATGTCTAAATTTTCCCTCAAAAAAAATTAACATGTCTAAATTATTATTGATGTTAAAAGTAGGTGGCCATTTTATATCATGTCTTAGACAGGGTTTTCTTGTGGCTTAAGCAATTGAATATTTGTTTTGCTTACTAGATTATATAGACATATATTTAAAGATTTCTATATTATAGCATAATTATCTTCTAGTATAATTATTTTTTTTTTTTGTAAATATGGTTTTCGTCCGTGCGAAATTGCATAGACTAACTTCTTACCTTGGTGATGGAGTTTGATATATAGTTGGTTGTTATCTCAGGTGGTCGAAGATTGCTTCACGGTTACCCGGGAGAACAGACAATGAGATTAAAAATCATTGGAACACACACATCAAGAAAAAGCTCATTAAGATGGGAATTGATCCCATTACTCATGAACCTTTGAATAAACAAGCATCATCCAATGATAGTAGTACTTCATCCCCTGCAGAGAATTTGTCACAGCCTGTCAACAACCATCATGAAGTGAAGGAAACTGATGGGGTTGTCAACTCAGAGGAGAATTCAAGCTCATCCCCTGCTGAAAATTCTTCTGGAGAAGAATCCCTTTTGCTAGATAGCATTTGCAGTGATGATTCTCTAATGAATAGTATATGGTTGGATGAAACACCATTGGTGGAAGCACTTTGGGAAATGGACACTACACCTATAGTAGAAAATACAAAAAATGACATGAGTTTTATGCCTTCTTGGGAGGATAATTGTGCTTGGCTATTTGATTGTCAGGACTTTGGTATTCATGACTTTGGATTTAATTGTTTCAATGAGATAGAGTCAAGTACACTGCAAACTATAGGGATGAAGGAAAATAAACATTAGCGTATGAATAAGCAAGTATATTTGGCTTGTGAGAAAAAATACCATGAGCTCAAATTGAAGCTCCTTGTGTTGAGTTTTATTTAGTTAGTGTTTCACAGAATGTTCTTGGAAGGTGGAAGGTGAACCTTTCCTCTTGTGAGGTTCCTAGTGAACCAAATCATTAAAATGATAGCAAGCCAAAAATCATGGTAATGCTACATAGTAAATATACTTTCTTCCAATTAATTGGTGTAATTTTATGTGTATTGTAGTGGCATAAAAAAGTGAAATGTCAAAGTAAGATTATTAGAGGGTTCTTTTCTAACATCAATATATTGTACAAAGATGTTTAATTTGAAAATAATGGTAAAATCTTGTGATTATTATCCTGCTGTATTCTCTTCATTTTCTATTTTCTGTCACAATAGATGTTGGGGCGCATATGCTGATGTTAAAATAACATTTTGACATGCTAATGAAATGAATTGAAGCAGAGACATATTAGTGTTACACATACTGTTTGTCATGTGCACAAAAACTATACACTTTCCCTTTGATGTGATGTCGCCCCCACTCTGAACCTTTTGTTATTTAAACTTTGTTATTAAGTTCCTTTACAAAATCATGCGAGAATGGTGCCCCATAAAATGATACCACGAGTGAAAGAGGTCTAGAAAAATGAGAGATAATAAGAGGAGAGAAAAGGAAGAGACAAAAAAGTGCAAGAAATATGATAAAATATATAAGAATGATGAAGTGATCTCTATAAAAACTTTATTTGTAACTTTAGGCCATGTTATGAGATGAATTTTCAATTATTTTAGAATTAAAATGACGGATTTAATATATTTTAAAAATATGTTGAAGAGTGATTATAACTGGCAGGTTTTGGGGTTTAGGAGGGGAGAGAAAAGAATAAAAATATTCATTTATCATTATGTACAAAAACACTTGAAAATATGGTGTTTTGCCAAATTTTACCCCTCGAAATACACTTTAAGCAAAGTTAACTATTATCATTAATCAATCAATGTTCAATACAAGAAGGATACGAATAAAAAATACTGTGACTAACTTAAGAACATACCGCTCTAGTTAAAGTATGAGCAACCATGTTCGCTTGTTTCCTAACAAACTTCACCTTGAAGTTGAAATGTAAAGACAAGTGATAAATAATACTATAAACAATATCTTAGAATTCCGAATCACCATGGCCTGGAGACGATAGAGTTTACATTAGAGTAGATGAGTCGGAGTTGAAGACAACTCAGTCTCATTTGTTTGCATCAACAAAGTGAAGGGCCTCGAGTAAGGCTACTGCCTCCCCCTCCAATATTGTCATATTTGCCCTCTGCCATTTCGTTTGAGCCCGAATAAATTGCCCGCCAGAGTCTTTAACACAACACGCAAAAGATGTAATATGATTACGGTCAAGGAACGCGACATCCACATTTCACTTCAACCACGTCTCACTCGGTTTCTTCCAAACTGAGTTGTTACCATGCACTCTATTCTATCCATGTTGCACAACTTGTGGTTAGGGTTATTTACGAACCTCTTGCCATTGCTACCATGCATCTAGTGTTGTCCTCCCAATGCTCGTTGAAGCATGATGAGCGCCATTCCAAATGACATCATTGCGTGCAACTCAAATTTGTCAAAGAAGTAAAGTCACCCGACCAGCAATGTCTCAGCTTTCTGAACGACATATATCAAAAACTAAGTTTGCCAAACTGCTCACAGCTCCAACTCGCGGTTGCAGAACAATCGAAAGCCCTACCCTCTCATGCGCCACTGTACAACCCACAAAAGCATGTCAATCATCCTCAACAACCGCATCACACCAGGGACAGATCATCTCACACTTGTAATCGAAGATGCGTCGGAACACACTCTCTGCAAATCCTCCATAACAAATTACGAGCTTTATGAGGGAAATTCACATTCCAGATCCTATGTCACTCTCCTTCAACATGGAATCGATCAATATGTAACAACTTCATCATAGTCAGTTTACAACGAGTCTTAGCAGTATAGCTCGAATTACATTCCATCATTCACATTATTCTATCATTCTGAACTTCCGCAAATAGTGGTGTGTTGAAAATAACACTATATCATCTGGAAACAAAGATTCAATCTTATCAATATCCCAAACCGCTATCAAATTAGACACACTTAAATTATGCACACTTGGCTTTGTGGGGATTGAATCCAGCTTCTTTGGACACCTTGAACCCATGGATCATTCATCACACTGATTTGCTGCCCATTTTCCACTGTCCACCTACATCCATATAAAAGTAACTGACACAAATTTCAAATACTCTGCCAAGCAAAGTTCGGGTTATAACCGAGTTTAGAACCCAAAATTGAAGAACGAGGAAAATACCCCGATTTAAAAACTCTAGCAACCAAAGATTCAGGTTTAGACAGAAAATTTTATCCTTGCTTAGCTACCATAGCGAGATTAAAAGCTTTGAAATTCCTAAACCCCATTCCACCAAAAAAATTGGGGCATGTCACTCGTTTCCATGCCATCCATTTAATCCTGCGGTTGTTACTCCTTCCTTCTCACCAAAACGCATCGATCATTTTCTCAATATCATCTAATTATAAATGGTTTTGAGGAAGAAAAAATTTGCCTCCAATTTTATAATTAGTTTTACAAAATCAATAAGTCATTTTCCATTTTACATTCTCAACTATTTAATATTACTTTAGATATTTTTAAATATTAAATTTATCTTTCTTATACTGTTAACGAAATCCTTATTTGTTAATTTTGTTAGGTCTGCAGCAACTTAACCTAATAATTTCCCTCTAAAATGCTGTATTAGGTTAGCAACAATTTAACCTAACAAATTCCATTTAAAATGCAGCGCACCAATTTAACCTAACAAATTCCCTCTAAAATGCAGCAATCTCTAATATTTCTCCTCACTGATGAACTTTTCGTTCCTATCTTGTTGTGTCATCGTTTGCAAACTCGGCTACCCTAATTTTCGTGCAAACTCGGTTATATATAGCAAACCCTAAGTCGTGTTTCTCTAAAAAAAAAACAAACATAAATCGTGGTAAATTACACAAACAACAGAAAAATCATATATTTTGATATTTTGATTTTTTGCAAATGGAAGGACATGACCTAACAAACTTCCTCTCATACCACCACTTAACTGATATTCTAATTTAACAAGCATTTTATCGATATGCATATTTTTTTGAGAATTGGAATATCCTTTTTGCATTTTTTGTTTTTAGTTTGAGATGTTTACACCAATTTTGGTAGTGTTCACTAAGCAGATGTAGTTTGTATATTATCAAGGCTAAAAAAAAGCTTTATAATTTGTAAGACGTGCTTAAATATGTTTTTGATACATATGTCATGTCAGTGCTTAAATAATGCTTTAATTTATATGCCTATTTCTGACGGATTATAAAAATTCCTTTTAATATTACTTAACTATTAAACAGTCTGTCAGTGCCATAATATCTATTGCCCAAGACACACTCCATTATAAAATTCTAGGAATAGTATAATACATAATGGCAATGAGGCCATTATAAATTTTGAGTCTAAGCATTTCTAACAATAGTATAATACATAATATAGTCACTTGTATTTTTTCACGGACATGTTGTTGTTTCAAGGGTTACATTCAGAGAAGGATTAAAGATATTGATCACTGATGAAGATGGTGAAGATACCAATGTGACGTATAACGTCGTATATGAGGAAGTATTTCACAATGTGCGATGAAACTACATGCCAATGTACTAAATTTTTCAAATTTTTTTACCGAATTATTGATAGGATTACCGAATTTTCTTTTACAATATTTTCAGATTTTATACATTTTATGAAGTGTTTTATTTTGTCTACTATGAATTATCACATGTTCTTTTTTTCACAGTTACCAATTATATATTGCATTTTATTATTCGTATGTCAATCTCTTAACAATAAACCCGTAACAATCCAGTATAATTTAATAACTTTCCTCAAAAAGAAATATAATTTTATAACTTAACATAGTAATTTTTCTTCTTTACCCTAAAAGACATTTTTTTTTTTGAGGAAAGATTACCCTAAAAGACATATAATTTTTGTTTTTAATACAAAAATTATTTACTCCTTTTTTTTTTAATTGGGGTGAAATAGTCGAAACAATTTTAATAGTGGCCCAGCTAACCAAACGTATGCGTCAGAGGGAGGTGATTGTTTCACTCACCGCCTTGCTCCGCCGTGATTCCTCCTCATCATCGGAATCCAAATTCGTCGTCATTTAGTTCGATTCGGTACGTTTTTTCATCTTCCATTTTCAAATTGTTAGGGTTTGAATGATCCAATTCCACTTCAACAGAAAATTAAGTTGTTCTTGAGGTTGCATATATGAATTGCGTAGTGTATCTGTTAGAATTTTCATTCGTTTAGGTAAAACGAAAAAGTTTAGCAAATTAGCATATTGAATTTTTATTTTTGGGGAGAAAATGACTATGTTAATGGTATTTAATCTGGAATATTATCCTTTTCTTGTGTAGACCTGGAAATTTTGGATTTTTTACAATAATATATGTGATGCCACTGCCACATTATTTTTCTTTGATTGTTTAATTATGCTTTTACAGAACTGTATTGAGAATGTATCATATTGTTCAATGTGTTTTAACACCAAAATTAAGAAAACCAAATCATATTAATCATAAACCAAGATATAGCACACGGTGGTTAGTATTTTAAGTGCTTTCCAACCAAAATTTTGAGCTAGTTGCCTAGTTCAAAATCAGGCTGATTTAAGTACTCTCTTAATTCAGACCCGGTTTCTACTTTTTGTTAAACAGCTCTTTTAATTATTTTGTGAGGGAGAAGAGAAACTTATTGGTCCTGAAGTGATGAGTCACATGCATAATCTTTTAGTTTCCAGGCCATCTTTGTTGAAACAATGGCAGAATTTTGTTAGTTTCAGTTAGAGATTCTCTTGGCATGTGAAATTAAAACTGAATGTCATGCGTTTTTAATTTACTCCTCTTCGTGGACGACCTTAATGCAGTAATTAGTAGCCAATTCATTGAGTGTACAGATAATATGTTAAGCGAAGAGTCGAGATAGGTTTTTTTTCCAAGAAACGTAGATTTGAAAGAAGATAAAATCAAACACAGCCAATGGCTGGTTCTTGTGTATAAACCAGGAAAGAAGATCCTTTGGATGATTTTGGCTTCAATAACCAAGTAAATGATCTTCCTCGCGAAGGTTAAGTTTAGCTTCAATGGTACATGATAAGAGCCTGTGACCTTTCAAATTACATGACCTCTAAGGCTCTAACCTACATGTCTGAGAAATTCCAAATTACAATTATTAGCTATAGCTTCCTTGACATTATTCACCTGGAATTGAATCTAATTGCAAGAAAACACCTCCCAGAACACAATGCTTGACTTTAACCATTAAGCCCTTGCTCATCAAGAGACGTTGGGCCTTACAAATTAGACACTTGAACAAATAATTGTGTGTAAATACTCAATTGAGTACTTCAAATTGGGTACTCTTATCAACTTGGTCACCTATTTTATCAATATTCCAAAATAGTCTCTAACTAATCAAACCGTTGATCAAGTTAATCACTCAGTTAGTTTCAGTTAAAGTGGTGATGCGCCACTTTAAGTGATACACCGGTACTAATGGACCATTGTGAAATATCTCTAAAGCAAGTAATTGGATTGATTCTAGTTAGTGACAAAAGCTAGGACTATTTTGGGTATTTAGTCAATTAACTATCATATATATGACATGACGTGCTAGCTGTACACAAAAGCCGTGAAAATTTACTGGAATATCTTGAAAAACTAAATATAAA
>Ga0315915_1002852_pt1 | contig 21966 bp, 16 predicted proteins | sample MpolbnodulesMG_FD_207738 | JGI IMG/M metagenome (GOLD analysis project Ga0315915, IMG submission 207738) | Medicago polymorpha root nodule microbial communities from Los Angeles, California, United States - branched nodules | ecosystem: Host-associated > Plants > Roots > Nodule | place: USA... | reverse complement strand
AGAGAGAGAGAGAGAGAGAGAGAGAGAGAGAGTTAGGTTGCAGCTGTGCAACCTAAAGCTTGAAGCAACACCATGAAACCAAAATTGATCAATGAAAAAAATCACCACTGGTCATGTTGTTGGATTGGAGGAAACGATTTGCAACTCTGTGGGAAAAAGAAAAAGGGTAATTATGGAAAACGAAATTGTCACCACAAATTAATTTTCAAACCACGTTTAAGTCACCGCAAAAGCTCTGAATCGTGGCTTCACACAAACGCGAGTCTGGAACCATATTCACGTTTAATGAAATCGCTTCTAAAGTTATCCAAACATCAAAAAGTATGACAAAACCACGTTTCAAAAAGTAAACTCGCGTTTAAGGCTTAGTCATTGCATGGAAGCATGATAAATGTTGTAGGAGTGGAATAGTAGCCATTCATGGAAGCATGACAAATGTCGTGTGCATGTAAGTGTTTATTGTCGGGGACCTTAGTGACAGTAAGTGTTTACTATCGGAGACCTAACAGATAGTAAGTATGCACAATCAGGGACATAACAACAAGTCTCCCGCAACCAAAAACATCTTCATCGAGGAAGATGCCTCAGTTCTTGACGAAGAGCAACACTACGTTGGGGTGAGTTTGAGGATATTGATTTTCGGTTCATGGGTATTGATTTTCAGTTCAGGGATCTAAGTGATCATATTCTACTTTCATTTTAGTCCACGTGACACCTTATACCCCTTCTCAGCATAAAACCTTTGCTACATCATTAGTTAACATAATTATTTAATGGTAGAGACTAAAGTGATAACGGAAGTGCACATTCAGAGACGACTTTGTATTTAATCCTGAGTCAGAGACCTTTGTGACAGCATGATGCAGAATTAGGGACCAAAATGACCATTTACTCTTTTGTTTTCTTTTTGTATTTCTCAGTTTTTATGAATTTAGCACTTTTGTATTTTAATTTTTTTTTGCAATTAAAGAATATTAATACAAATGAAGGGTATTTTTAGAATTTATGAGGAGATTAAAAATGATGGTAACTATAATAAAATTATCCTTTATTTTTAATACATTAGAATAATTGACAAAAAAATCTCACTCTTATCATCGAATCCTAATCACGTCACACATTTACAACTTATGTCATTTTCTTTTAAAATTTAACTTCAATTTCAAATCAATCAATATCTTCTTTTTTCATGCGTGTACGTTTAACCCTTATTCTACTTAATAAAAAAATAAAAATAAGGAAAATCCCACAGGACAGCTTGGTATTTGCTTGGTATTGTTACCCTTCTACATGGCAATTTAAATATAAATGTTAATCGGTTTTGTGTTCTTGGAGGCTTCTCAAAAAATTCTAGGACAACTTTTATTATTATTTGGATTTTGGTCTTATTTGTTATATGGAAAGACCGCAACAGGAGAATTTTTCAAAATCACATTGATCAGCTTGCGGTTCTTCTTGAAAGGGTTAAACTCCAAACTTATTGGTGGTTGAAAGCGAACTTCATCATGTTCGACTTTAACTATCCCTTTTGGAGGCAGAATCCCTTATGTTGTTTACAAACTGTTGTGTAATGTCTGTTTTTGTTTCTTTAGCTGTTTCTAGTTTTACTGTATTGTAATTAACATTTTTCAGTTTCCTCCGACACGTCTTGTGCGTGAGGGACCGATTGTTTTTCTTTAATAAATTTCGCCCAGTTTCTTAAAAAAAAAAGGAAAATCCCACAACATTATTTTATTTCATAAGGTGAAATCACACGACTTTCAATCCCATAAATAGGTCCCATTTTATAAAATATCATATAACATAATTATAATACACATGGACATTTTATTATATGCTAGGTGGAGCAGAAACATCTCCGCTCACGCCTAATGCCACCAACTCTTTTGAACAAATCATATACATAATTCATAATACATTTTTTTTTTAGGAATAATTCATAATACATGACATAGAGATAGAGGAAATTAAATCCACATTTATTTGTCACACATAGATAGAATTAAAATAAATTATTTTACTTCTTGTCCTCGGGTGCAAGGTGAGCATCAACATATTTGAGAACCTCAACAGATAAATGGAACAAAGAGTGAGGATTAGGGACATTGTTATTGAGCTTCTCATATTCTACTATCCAACGAACCACACTTCCTTCTCTTTGTGGAACAATTTCCATTATGAACTTGAAGCTCTTGTAATCTTCCAATAAGTCTCCACCCAACACTTTGAAAGTTATTTTATTATTTTCTTTGTCTATGTCTTCAATCCTCTGCTTAGAAACACAAGTTTTTCCAGCTTTTTTTTGTTTGTTGCATGACCCAAAATTAGATTAAATATATCTTATTAGATTACATATATAGGAAAATGAGCCACGTCAACTATATTCAAATATATTACGTGATCATATGCAAGTCGATATGTGTTTGACTCAAGTGATTAATAAACTTCAATTAAAGACAAATTGTTTAAACGTATTCCAATATCGAATTATAGTTGGAAAATTCTTAATCAAATTTTAGTTACCTTTGACCGAACTCAAAATTATCGGTCTCTTTTTTTAAGAACTGAGTGTTAAAACAAAAAAAAAAATATATGCAAGTTGGTAATAGCTAGCACATTATTATTAATAACTTGAATTGTTTCTGTATCAAACTCTAAATTTAATTAGCCTTAACTTATAAATAATCATAAAATTATGCAAAAGTGATTTAATTTACATCAAAATATATGTACCCCAGGTTTTCAACCATGCTCTTTAAAAGTAAAATTCAGGAGAAGCAAAGATGATAGACATGTTTAATCATATCTCAAATAAAAATCTCGACGATAACAACAATTTGGTCTCAATTTGTCATGAGCTTTAGTTCATTGGGAAAACTCAAGTCCCACATAAATTATAAATAAGACATTGTAAGAGTTTTATAAACGAATGCATCTCTCATTTTACAAGTTGATTTTGTAAAGATAAGTTAAACTAAATATAGTTAATGACAAATCGTTCTTAAAAACACAAGTTTGAATCTGACTAGAACAATCTTTGACCAAATTTCCCTTAGTCTCAACACTAGATTAACACGATCTTTACCCTTGAGAACCAAAAAGTTAAGATAAAAGTAACTTGAGTATAAAGGATGATATATATAGTTCTTTTGAAACAAATTGAGTTTCAACTTTCAAATATAAACAAAGCTGAGTTTACTGGCTAGTATATTGTAAATAAATGTTGAGTTCGAAAGTCACTTACCAAAAACATAATTCCAGGATATAATGCACCCTTCCGTGCCCCAATCACCTTCATGAAGTTCAATACCCTTTACTATATCAGGGCAAACATTTGAAATATGGTGTGTCTTGTTACACAAAACTTCATAAAACTGCTGGGGAGTGGCCTTAATAGGCACATCCATTTCTATCTTTTCAATTGCAGATGCTGCCATATTTGTTTCACCCTTAGGAAGAGTGGGAGGAAAAATAAACTTGTACTGAGATTTGTGCTAATGTTATTGGTATTATATAGAGATTTAAGTAACATATTATAATCCTCTCAAAAAAAGTAACGTACTCCGTATTATATTAGGATTAATTAATTACCCTTCAAAAATAGGATTAATTAATTAGGCTTTAGTCATCTGTCCAAATCCGATCATACACATTCTAATGCACTTTTGGTCCCCTAGTTATCATGGACGAGCAATTTTGGTCACTTGGATCATCAAAATATTGTGATGGTGTAATTTTGGTCCCTTGACATTCAAATGCTAGGATTAGTTACTCTAGGTGTCGCAATTGTGTCAAGATGATCATCAGGAGGAAGCAATATCTGATACAATTTCTTTGGGGGGTAACTCCATTGTGGTGACAAACTAAGACTTGTCAAACTGTAGTGCATCTGTTATTCATGACATGCAAGTTTTAGGGATTGTTCCTACAGAGGCCCAACAAACAATGAATTTTCTAAGTGAATCCTCGGCAAACATGGCTCGGAACGATGAAATTGTTGATTTGGACGAAAACACAAGTCAGCCATTTCAATTGGTGGTCCCTAGAAAGAAGAAACAACCTGAGGCGGGCAAAGGATTCAAGGTGGGTGCATGCTTCCAGCCGTTCGCCTCATTAGTTTTTTTTTTTTTTTGCTTTCTATTTGTTTTGCTTTTATGGAGGGTTTTGGTTTTTGTCCCCCCTCTTCTTTGTACTTTTTTTCTTTCGTTTAATATATAATTACGGTACTACAGCAGGAGACCCCTCTGCATCCCATCTTTCACTTAAAAAAAAGGTGTCGCAATTGTGTGATTTTTATCTATTAAGTTAGTTTATTTGCAACATACAATTTGGTCCTTCCATCCAATTGTTCAATTTGTAATTGAAAATGACGGCAAGTCAGTATGATTTTACACATATGACATGAATCAAGTTATGCAATAGAACATACTCACCTATGACACATCAACATTAACACATCAACATTTTTAAATAAAAAGTGAATGATAATGAGATGGAGGACCAAAATCACGCGATCACGATATATATTTTGAAAATTTGTTAAAACCTAGAGCATCAAAATCTAACAACAATACCTAAATGACACAATTTATTAATTTGTATTTCAGTCATTTAGTTTGAGTTATTTGTGATCTTTGTCTGTGAGTAAAATTTTGAGCAAACACAATCTCTCAATTTTTCAACAATTAAGTATATTTGTCTCTTCCTTGTAAGAAAAAAAAAATTCTATTTATCTCGTTCCATTTATTTAAAACTTCCATATTTTCATAATCTGTTATGTTTTTTACTAATAGAATTTAAGAAATTGTTTAAACCATTCTTTTACTTAAGAATCACTGATTAAAATATCACAATCGTCAATCAATTCATCTAAAATAAAAATCTCCAATTTCTCCTCTTTAATCCCTAATTCGACATCTACAAAATCTTTTAAATTTTAACAATATTTTTGTTAATTTATAACTTTTAAAATCAGTTTAGTCCTTTTTTATAAAATACAATGACATATACAAAAGCATCACTAAAGTGAAAGTTATCTCAACTAAGTTTTTTTTAGAGGTTATCTCAACTAAGTTGGCAGCACAAGTCAACTACTAAAAAATATATGCAACACACCAAAATTTATTAGAGAAAATAGTACAAGAGCAAGGGAGCAAAAATCTAACCCGTGAAAAAATTTCACCAAAAACCATAATGCCTGAAAGTTTAAGTTTTTTACATCTAAAACCAATTATTAATCCACAATTTTTTATAAAAAATCAGGTAAGGAAAATTTTAAATAAATGACCTTGTTTGCCTGATAAAGTTACTTCATTAGCTCAAAAAAAAAAAAAAAAAAAAACTCTAGGGCCAATGCACAGTCTAAACTCTAAATCAGAGAGATCAAAAGTATGATGAGCTTTTTGTCGTTCTTGAAGAGTTAAATTGACTTTGCCAGCTTGATAGTTTGCATTTGTACAGAGCATCACAAGAGACGATTCTAATTAGGAATTCATTTCTATATGTTTTAGAATACTAAAAAGTCTTATATTGTTTAAAAATCAAGACTAAGTTTATAAATGACATTCTTTAACCCAATGTCAAACATCTTTTAACAAGAACAAAATCACGAGGACTTCATCAAGACTTTTAAAGTGGACAATACCTTAAAAATGTGACTTGATGTTAGAATGTTGTTGCAACAACTAGGAGTAGAACCTATGTCACACAAAAGATGACATATTTTTAGCCTCTTAGTCTCAACTGATGGCTACTATTCTAATACACTCAAAAGGCCTACATGTTGAGGCTTTGGGTAATTTATAAACATCATCACCAATGAAAATTAGCTCAAAATTGATGTTGAAGTTTCTTCAAAATCGCGGCACGATTAGGAAAATTATGACGCTATTTTGGTTCCACAATTTAGAGGAAGCTATTGAAAATATCGTGACACGATTCTGAAAACCATGACACAATTTTGGATCAGGTTTAGTATTGTACTAATGTACGAAGTCCAAATCGTGGAACGACCCAGACAAATCGCAACACACTTTTGCCTGGGTCAGTATTGTATATAAGACTTCAATCATCATGTTTTGAGGAGAGCTTCAAGAGAAAGTTTCTTGGTAAACCAAAGGAGAGAACTTTAGGGTTGAGTGTCTTAGGTGAGTGGTTCTTGGGTTTGAAAACACTTCACAAACACCTTGGATAGTGAGATCTCATTAGAAAAAGAATCAAAAAGCTTTCTCTATTGTTCTCTCTTAGAAGTCATTGTGTGTTTGTGTGACTTGAAAAATGGGTAGAAAATAGGATTGCTTGTTGTTGAAGCTAATTTCTTGTAACCTATTTGTATAACTCTTATCATAGTGGAATTGAGACTTACTCTCTCCTCCAGACATTAGTTATTGTTGGGCCGGACTGGTTTAACAAATCTTTAGTGTGTTGTTTCTCTCTTTTCACTTTATCCTTTGTTTGTGGTTTGTGCTTTACATTTGGTTATTTGATTGAATCTAGACAGTGGCGGAGCTAGAAAAAAAAGTTGGGGTGGGCCACTTAAATTAGCCGTTGAAAAATTGTTTAAAGCCTCGCAAAATAGACCTATAATTGAATTATTTAAATTTTTTGGGTGAGCCACTACATCATTTTGCGGAAATTTGGATCAACCGAAACCTAAAACTGACATAAAATTGTATAAAATCTCGCAAAGTAGACCTATAATCGTTGATTTTTTAATTTTTCGGGGTGGGCCGTGGCCCACCCCAGCCCATGAAGGGCTCCGCCACTGAATCTAGATCTATTGTTGTTGTTACTTCTACCGGTTACTACTTTCCTTTTGCTCCACACATCTAAATTTGAGTCCAAATTCACAAAACTATAAAACAGGCAATATCTAAGAATATCACTTCTGTCGGAAATCTATATATCAATTCACACACACAAAAGTATTAGTTAATTTTTATAACAATTGAAATCCATCTCATGGTTATATGAAGTTGTCAAATCAATTATTAAAAAAAAAATTGAAAGGAAAAAAAATTCTTACCTATGTTGTTAGATCTTAATTTAATATTGATTAACAAATTATTATTAATAAAAATAATTCATGTTTATCTTCCACGCACCAATAAGATGAGAAAATATAAAAAATAATCAAAGTTGGTAAGATTTGTCTGATTTACCGAGTTAACATCACTAATCAATTGGATAATTTGGATTTAAAATTCTTTTTATTCAAATTTAGATTAAAAGCTTGAATTCAATAATGATTAATGAAGGCATAATAAAATAAAATAAAATAAAATAAAGTACAATAACACTATCGAAAGGAATCCTATGAGTTAATTGGAATTCACCGGTGACCAAGAAATACATACACATTGGCGTGAAGAACTTTTTTTTTGTTGAAAGAACATTGGCGTGAAGAACTGAATAACAAAAAAAAAATGTTTTTATGGAACAACACAGAAAAAGTCGAATACATCTAATCAGTTGCTTTTTTACCTTCCTTCGTGTTTTTTACCGTTAGATTTCCACATTATGGTGAACTAAAATTTAAATCGCAAGTATCTATTATTACTCATACCTATGGTTCGAATCTAGACACCAAACAAAAAAAAACTATTAGCTCTACAACCTCTCCTTTTCAATTTTTTTAATTCATCTGATATATTTTTAACATACATCCTCCTCAATTAACATTTTGTTATCAATACCTTCTCTTCATCATTATATATATTAACAGTAATGATATATTGTGACCCTTGTTCAATAATTATGTGCGTGTGTCCCTGTTCGTATAGCCATTATGGTACTATGATGATTGATGTTTTATGTTGGCAATTTGGTTGGTGACCTAAGAGATACTGCTACTCCAGTCTCATTGTTAGGAAACATGATATCCAATGAAGGAATGAGAGAAAACTCAAGATTATTTCTATTGATGATAAAAGTGAATATTACAAATGATGAAGTTATTCCACTAATGGGGTTATTACAAGTATATATATACTACTACAAACTAGTATCTAACATATAAGATAACATAACTACTATAGTAGTACTATTTACCAACATTTTCTTTTGAAAGAATCAATTTAATTACTACAAAGACTTTTTTTCTTTCATAAATTCCTTTCACACTATTAAAAGCAGTTAACATGGCCAAATTAATTCATTGATCGGTTACTTCTTCATGAGATAAAAAACAAGATATGAAATTGCCTTAATTTCCAACTGATAGAAAAAGAAGGTATGTTACCAAAAAAGATAGAAAAAGAAGGTTATTCTGTCAAAAAAAGAAGAAGAAGGTTATAAATAATAGAGCATCGAATGTCATTTGTTACAATATGTAACCGATAAAAAGGAAAGAATAAATTTTAAAAGAACTTTTTAAGTTGTTTTTTTTAAGAAATTTAAAAGTTTTTTTTAATAAAGAAATTTAAAGTTGTTTTAAACAATCAAATAAAATTTATATTATAGTTTAGAATAACATAAAATATCCAACATATTGTTGGCAATTGTATAAAAACAAAAACTTTTTTTTTGTCTAATAGATTAGTGGTTGGACATGCTCATCACACTTTTGAGTGTGGAGGAGTGAGGAATATATGTTCAAAGCTCAACCCAGGTATATTATAATCCTTGCAGCGAACAAAACCGGGTTGTATATATAGAACAATAAAACTTACTTTTGAAGTTACTAGAAGTTATTGATTCATAGAATAAAATAAGTCACATCTTAAATAACAAAATAGCACAATATTGTTCCATTGTCTTTTTTATAAGCAACTTTTTTTTTTACATATATTAAAAAAAGTGTATAGTAATTCACAAAAAAAAATGTATAGTGAAATAATGTGTCCATTTTGTTTTGCACATAGATTTTTTTAAAATACTTCTTGTATATTATTATGTCTTAATAGTTCTCCGTTAAGAAAATTATACGGTTTTCACAAGCTATCAAATCACACTTAGTTTTAAGAAAATGAATAACGCAAAGGCCAATTTAATAGTTCCCATCACTCTGATTTCTTTTTAATAGTTCCCTACAAAAAAATAATTAGAGTGATATCTCATATATAGTATGGAAAAATTTACCATTGCTTCCCTTGTATTAGTTCTCCTTGTTATGACAATTATTATCGACGGTACTGAGATTGTACCGTCAGATTATTACGATGAAAGTTGCAGTATATATTATGCTGAAATATGTAAAAATGGTGCTGTTTGTGCGGAAGCTCCTTGGCTTTGTATTTGTTGTGATTCTCATAAACATGAAATTCCATGATTACAAGCCATATTTTTATTATATTGTGGGTAAGTAATGCTAACATTATAGATTTATACTCTTGAGTTATGTATTGTATTATTTTCTCATGTTACGGTTACCTGCTTTTTGAAATAAAATTCGACAAATACTTTTTTGTGAGATTGAAGGATTTTCTACTAATTATATAACAAAGCATAATTTTATATGTGCCTGTGTCTAATTTCCTTACTTATAAAAATCAATGATTAGACCCATCAGAAGCTTTTCCTAATACGTTTCCAAATAAGCTTATGCCATTAGGAGTTTGAACACCTATAAATGTTGCACAAACGTTCTCTAAGTCTTGTGACTTTTTTTTGCCTTGTTGAGCCATTGAGACCCAATTCACCGAATACCAGGAAAAGCAGTCAATTATTATGGGGCAGGGAGTAAATTGGCACCTAGAAAAATATGTTAATAATTGCCAGGTATACTAAAATCACTTGGTTGAAAATTTGCTTGTCAACCTTGATGATCAAAGTTGGATAAAAAAAAACAAAAATAACGCTAAGGTTTGGTCAAACAAAGTAAATACCCTTTTTATTGCTATGTTACTTCCATGATTAAGTTACACCAAATCTGGCTGTTTGTCTTTATGAGGGGGTTGATAAATAAAAAAAATACAATATGTTCAACCACCAGGTGATAAAAAATTGACTATAGGAAAGGTAGATTCCATTCCTTATGGTCATGAAGCATGTAATATGAGACTCTTAGATCAGCTAGAGGAAAATCTCAATCAGTATGTGGGATAAGTGTAACATCTATTGCAATCCACTTGTTATATCAAATTGAGATATCCTCGCCATCATCTATCATCCATCTGCTTCCAGATTTGAGAATAAATCTAGAATTACATATGCTTCGCCATATAAAGCTAGGCTTATGTCCCAAAGTCGACTAAAAGAAAATGCACTTAGGATAGTATCTTGCCTTATAAAGTCGAGATACCAACGAACCATGATTTGTCATAAGTCTCCGGCCCTGTTTGTCTAGCATAGCTAGATTAAAGGTAGGTAGACTTTTGAAACTCATACCTCCATCATTCTTGTGCATAGACAGTTTATCCCAAGAAAGCCAATTAATATCTCTACTTTGACCTCAAGAATGACCCCACCAAAAGGAATTCATCATTCTTTCAATTTCATCACAAAGAGAGACAAGGTAGGGATAAATTGAAGCATAGATTTGATGAGAACTTCACGACCGACTTTTGATAGACTTTTACTACTCCATGAATTGTTCTTCTTTCAAATTCTATCTTTGATAAAGCTGAAAGTGGATTTTTTGCTCCTTCCTATCATAGAAGGAAACCCCAAATATTTGCCAGTACCTAAAACAACCTGCACAACCAAAATGATTGCAATATTATTATGATATGTAGTTAAAACATTTCTACTACAAAAAATCTTTGATTTTTGGAGGTTTACTGTCAGATCAAAAGCTCTCTCATAGGTAGATAAAATGGCTCGCATTTTATTTTCTTGGTCCGCATTGACTCTAAAAAAGAGGAAACAATCATCATCAAACAAGATGTGAGATATAATTGGTGCATTATTACAAATTTTGACACATTAATTTCACTCATCGCTTCAACTTTTTGAATAAGCACGGATAATAAACAAATATGGGGATATTGAATCTCCTGGTTTTAAACCTCTTACCTTTGATATAGAGAACAATAAAACTTACTTTTGATGTTGCTAGATGTTATTAATTCATGGAATAAAAAATGTACATGGTAATTTGCATAGGATATATGTTGGAACAATGGTCAAAATTAGTTAAAAAATATTTTTGTCACCGAAGAGATTACTAGGTTGAGTCACGAACTAGGTTGCTCTCTTTAAGACGTTTTGTGGCATTGCCCAAAATTGTGCAAGCAGACTATCAACCACGACGCCCCCAGGATAAAACAGTCCAGCTACAACTGTATCAGAGTCCTATTGCACTATAGGATCTGTTCTAGAAATACACCTTCAAATATGGTGCTAAGACCACTCTAATATGGTATTGATACCACTCTATTATGGTACTAAGACCATTCTTATATGGTACTAAGACCACTCTAATATGATGTTTCCACCACTCTAATCTCTAACTTCTCCAAGGGCATAAAACATAAAACAAGGATTATATTTTTAAGATCATTCTTATTTTCCGAAGGGACGCTTTATCTCTAAAAGGACTTTGATCTTAAGAATACTCTTATTTTCGAAGGGACAAAATTTACCGAAAGGACTATGTTCTTAAGACCATTCTTAATTCCAAAGGAACATTATAAACCGAAGGGACTATGACTTTAAAAACACTCTTTAAATCCAAAGGGACAGAAAAAGAGGGAGAAGAAAAGAATAGCTCGTCAACACAAGTTAAATGAGGGAGAAGAAAGAAAAGTTCTTTGACAACTCAAGAGAACTTTTGGTGTGAGTAGGAGTAAGGGAGAGGAGCTCAATTTATAGGTGAATAGCAAATATAAGTTACAAATCCAATGGCTAGGATTAGTTGGCCGTTAGAAAATCAATGGCTTGATCTCGTATCATAAATGAGCACTAATTGAGAAAGTTGACATGAGAATTTTTTTAATTCACACCATAACACTCCATGTGTTCCAACAATATATATATATTTAGGCACACAATTTTTTTTCTTTCATTTGAAGCCTATAAATTATAAGTAGGGATGGAGAACACCAAAAAAAAGTAGGGATGGAGGAAGTACTATTAAACGTGTTTTTTTAGAAAATTTATTATCCGGTTCAAAAAAAAAAATGAAAGAACTATTGAACTTAACTAGACTCTAACCCGTGCGATGCACGGATTTTATAGAGTTTCATATATAAAATATCAAATTGGCTATATTATTACTTGTAGAGTTGCATATAAACTCAGAAAGAATCAAACTAAGTGACAATTGAGAGTGATCGACGTGCACAATCTAAAAAAACAAATTAACAACATTTAGATTGCATCAACAAAAATGAATATGGAAATCAACAAAAATGAATATGGAATCAAAGTCATTACTTTGCCAAAACAAAGTAATGTTATAGTCTACTGTAGCAATTTTTGAAAATAAAAAGTCAGAATAAACAACTTCAAGTAATATAATATAGGAGAAACAAAGAGGCGGCAAAATTACAGGAAAAAGTGAAGTTTCTAATGATAAAATTATCATCTGAATCAGTCAAATTATCTACAATTTTAAAGATGCAACTTTAATATCGTAAAACGTAGTAAGTGTACACCAAAAAAAATGAAAAAAGAACATAAAAAGTCAGAATAAACAACTTCAAGTAATATAATATAGGAGAAACAAAGATGCCGACAAAATTACAGGAAAAAGTGAAGTTTCTAATGATAAAATTATCATTTGGATCAGTCAAATTATAATTTTAAAGATGCAACTTTAATATCGTAAAACGTAATAAGCGTACAACAAAAAAAATGAAAAAAGAACTACTATCAATAAAGGTACCGCTAATAATAAAAATTAACTGCTATGAGAGAGAAAACCGCTAGGGCGGTTGGGGATTTAAAAAAAATGTTTTAGTCATGTATTTCATTTTTGGAAGCAACAATATTCTAGCAAAAGTAAAAGTAGCATAGCGGTTATAGTTGTAAAGTGAAAGCATATGGTACCTGGTTCAACTCCTTGCAAACTCTTTTTTTTCATAAAAATTACTCAGATCCACCAAAAAAGGCGGGATTAATTAGGGCAAACTTATCAAAATTGTTTAACATTTATATATACTAGACTCTAACCCGTGCAATGCACGGGTATCGCACAGGTTTTGAAGAATATAAATATCATATTGATTATACATTCAATACTATGCTACGAAACAACTGCAAAAAGGATTAAAAAAAATGCAAAAAATACATCAATTTAAGCTATTAACTTTGTTTTCTTACCAAATAATATTACCAGTTGTGTTCTTTGTTAATAATGAAAAGAAATTGCAATCAGAAAAGGAACCGCTAGGGCAATTGTGACTCAAAAAAAATGTTTTAGTACGGTATATCAATTTTGGAAGCAAAAATATATCAATCAAAATGGAAGTGGCTTAGTGGTGAAAATTGTAAAGTGTAATCATATGGTACCCGGTTCGATTCCTTGCAAAACCTTTTTTTCATAAAATTTATTCAGACCCACAAAAAGGGCGGAATTAGGGTTAGGTCAGACTGTCTAACATTTATATATATAAAGATTAAGATTTGTATTTATTCATTCATTTTATTGTGCCTATAACAACCAAACTCACCCCCTTCTCAAACCACACATATACAATATAACTGTACTCCTTGTTGATTAAAACTATGCATATTATTCAACGTTTCAAAAGAAAAATATTCTACGGTTTTCACAAGCTATCAAAGGCCAATTTAATAGTTCCCATCACTCGGATTTCTTTTTAATAGTTCCCTACAAAAAAAATTTAATTAGAGTGATATCTCATATATAGTATGGAAAAATTTACCATTGCTTCCCTTGTATTAGTTCTCCTTGTTATGACAATTTTCGATGGTACTGAGGCTGCAAGAAGAGGTCTTCTAGATTACCCACTTGTACGGTTATATAATGACGAAAATTGCAATATCGAAGATAGACAAGCCAAAATATGTAATGATCCTCGTATTTGTTTGGAAGATTTTATGCGTTGTTTGTGTTGTGATTTTCATAAATATGAAACCCCTTGGTCCCCTACTATTCCATGATTACAAGCCATATGTTTATCATATATATTGTGGGTAAGTAATGCCAAATTCTTGAGTTATGTATTGTATTAGTTTACTATGAATGTTGCATAAACGTTCTCTAAGTCTTATGACTTTCTTTGCCTTGTTGAGCCATTGAGACCCAATTCGCTGAATACAGGAAAAACAATCAATTGTTATGGGGCAGGGAGTAATTGGCACCCGTAAAAACATGTTAATAATTGTCGGATACCTTAAAATCACTTGGTTGAAAATTTGCTTGTCAACCTTGATGATCTAGGTTGGATACTCTAACACAATAAAAAAATAAAAAACAACGCTAAGGTTTTGGTCAAACAAAGTAAATACCCAGATAAGATAATCTTTTATATTACTTGCAATAGAGTACAATTTTTCTAATCATGTTCTTTCTTACTCATTCAAACAACAAGCTACATAATTTATGGTAATCCCTTTCATATTAAATAAGTGACTAGCTAGTAGAAATTAGAATCCATTATGCATGCTCAGAAACTAATTAACATGCCTTCCCAAGTGAAACTGGTGGATCAGAGAAGGAACCAGAGAGAATTTGGTTAGCAATCCATTCATTTGCTGCTTGGGAGTAGTGTATACCATCCCAGCTGATATATTTAGAGGGATCATCACATGCAAAGCCATAAACTGTTCCATTTATTATGGCCTTCTTCCCACAATAATGTATTTCGTTACCTTGGTAACTTCCACAACAAAATTCCAATGGATTCACAAAACCTGCCACAAATCATGCAAGCATAAAAGTTAAAACTTAATTGTGCACATTCAATAAGCAATTGATAATTTAAAGATAACAAAAACTTAATTGAACATTACCCTGGCTCCTTGCATTGCTGATAAGTGTATATTTGACTGTGTAAACATCAACATATGTAAATTTGGCTAATGGAAACATTCTCCTTAGCTGAAACACTTGGTCTTTTAGCTGCCTATTATATTCCTGAGCAAGCTCGTTGTGAGGTTTAACACAGCCATTGGCATCCAAGTTACCCTTCTCCTTCTTGTGTGGATAAAAGAAGTAATAATAAGGTATACATCCAATAGGACCTGTATTGTGAATCCAAAACACTCTTGCCCCTTCATTGTATAATTTCTAAATATAGTAATGACAAGTATTAGTTCTAGAACCAAATTGCTATATAATAATTGGATTGGATGGTTCAATTGGTTTTATCGACTCAACCATGATTGAACCAGATGACAAGTGTTGAAAAAGGAAAAAATAATGAAAATCAATTAAACCAATACCGGTTCAACTTGGTTCAATCATACTACAATGTAACTGGAATCAAACCAATTGCCAAACTTGATAATAATGCATCAACAAGGCTTAAATTTCTTTGGTGGTTGCTAATTATTACCTGTACTGCTTGGGAGAATTGGCTCAAGATATCAGGAATTGACCTTCTAACTTCTTCCTCTGAAGAGTTCGGCTTCTGCAGACCATAGCCAATATCATTTTGTCCAATATCAATGGTGTAAATGGCTTTTGAGAAATCTTCACTCCTTGGAAGACCACTTCTCAGAGGTGGTTCTGTCCCTATAAATAACATCACATAGGTTCAGTTTTTCACCATTCACTTCTTTTTCATGTCACAAAAATTGCAAATAATAAACAAAAAGGAGAATGCAAATTTGATGAGAAATTTACTGCTATTAGAGAGTTGATTGAAGAGAATCTCAGTGTGTGATTTGAACAAAATAAACTGAGATACTTGAAGACCAAGATAGGTTAAACCGGCAATGATGGGACGAATCGGTGCGGATGCAACTGCAAAGTTAGCTCCATGCCTCTAATTTGATCCAACTGAATTCAAGTATGAGCTTAGATATGGTAGCTCCAATTCTTCACCTGCATACAAAAAAAATTGTATTAATAAACATAGATATAAGGTCGCTAAGCTTCACTTCTGTAGTTGCATATGTCCAGAAAATAAATAGATATAGTGACATACATTTACAAATATATCTAGAATTGTATAATATAACCAATAACCAACTTCATATAGTCCAATCAAATGTGAATTAGCTAGCATGGTAGCAATGAATGATATTTGGTCCAATATTGATAAACAACTTTTTTAAGCCTTTAAAGAATAACGGTTTCTCAAATAAGTGCTTATGTATAAGCTATTTTGATAACACAATATTATAAGGTGTTTCCTTAAATTCATTCTAATAGCCTAACAAGTGCTTATGAAAGTAAATTGAAAATAACTTATGAACATGTTGATGCAAGCAAAAAATAAAACTTAATCAAACAAATTTGTTTTAGATGGATGTGATAATGTTTAACTTACTGATAAAATCTATAATGAGATGACCATCACAAACTCTTCCTGAGGTGCTTCCAAAGAAGCTTATACCATTAAGAGGCTCAACAGCTGTTGTTGTTGCATATTCAGCTCCAGTATCTGAATTGGAGTCACCAAAATTATATATTGTTGGGTGCACACATTTCTGAGTTACATGCCACACACAAATTGAAAAGGCAAAGTGGGTAAATTAGTGCCATAGTATTCATTATTAAAGAGGTGGTAGCTAGATTTTACTCACCATGTGTGGTGTTAAAATTTTATTTCTATGAGCAGTGTTATTTATAGGGACATAATCAGCTCTTAAAATTTTGGTATTTAAATGTTGTTTCACTCACTATGTGGACAAGTACTTGTTTGGTGGATCCATTTAGGCTCTGGACAAGTACTTTAGGCTATGGTGTAGCATGTGGATGAATGATAATATTTTTGGAAGAATTTTATTAATATTGTCAAATTTACACTTTAGGCTATGGTTCACACGTGGATGGATGGTAATTTTTTTTGAAGAAAAGTACAAAATGTATTTCACCCACTAAACAAGAAAAGTTAAACAAAAATTATAATTTTGTCCCTTAGTTTTTTTTTAGATGGGTAATTTTGTCTAAAGGAAAAGATACATTTAACTAAAATAGAACTTTATAAATATAAAAAAAACTGAATCTATTCTATCAAAATCTTATGAATACAAATACCTATAGATGAAGAGTAAGGAAATATCTGATGGGACATATAGTCCTAATCAACTACACGTGTTATTGATTATACATGTGTGTGTGCGGGTGTGTGCCTCACTCATATTTGTGTGATATTTTCTAAATACACATTTTGAGATAACGAAATGTATTTGTAAATATTCATAGATGACATACTTCTAAAAAACATGCATTTTATATATATATATATATATATATATATATATGAGGCTGCTAACTTACTCCCACCTAAAAACATGAAGGAGTAAGTTAGCAAGCATACTCCCACTTGCATTTTACTAAAAAACCAATTCTATCCACTTAATATTTGATTTAAACAAGGGATAAATTTGTAATTTTCATTTTTAAAAACCAAAATTTATATCCTTGATATATTTGCTATCGCAAAGAGTTCCCCTACGTGGCCTAATTTATTTAATTTTGGTACAGTTTTTTTTATAGTGAAGCCAGCTACATTTTTTTTCGTAAATCCCTCAAAAAAAATAATCCTGAAGTTTAAATTTTGTGGCATAATTAAAACGTGAAGAACCTTATCATTTTTTTAACAAAAAAAAATGTACATTTTTTATGTGGATAAACATATTACATATGTCTTTATTATATGATCTGCAGTGCAAATTCATAAACAAAAAATGCATGTGCAAAGAGTTTTATACCAAAGTGGTTCATAAAATTAAAATAAAAATTCCTTAAAAAAAATTAAAATATAAATGTATAAAAAAGTACTAGTTAATGAAAGATATTATATCACCCATTTACTTCATTCCTCCTTTTACAACATAATAATATAATATTTGTAATTTTACTAACTTGCTAACGAGCAGGGATAATCACGAGAACAAATATTTTTAAATGCGCCTTTGTATTCATTAACTAACATATTTTTTAAAATATGTTTATTTTATTCGTCGATGTCGATTAAGCTACACATATAAGTCCAATATACACATCTAGAAAAATCACTAAATACACTATCAGAAACATGGAGAGTTTTCCGCATCAAGGGAGGGGAAAGATGCACCCTCCATATTTAGGGTTAAGTTCGCATTTGAAGTATTTTTACGTCCTAAAATAGTTATTAAAATAACAAACTCCAATGGGATCAACTATATCCTTTTACAAATTGTTTGGCAATTATATACATATTTACGATAGTATGAGTGCAACTAATTTTAATACTAAACAAAGTTGTACAAAAAACTGTTTGATGCATTATCAAGATTCAAGATCTTGCAGAACTGTTCAAAGTGCAACTTTAGCCAAAGGCAATGCTCGAGTTGAAAAGTAGAAGGCAGTGTCAAAGGCAGCTATTACGGTTGCTTCGTAGGAGCAACTTTAGCCTTTTAATAGAGTCAAAGAAATTCATATCATTATCAAATATTGTGGCCTATTGGCTCCCTGAAGCACAACAATGCTTTCGTTAATGTTCAAACGAAGCTCTAGCATATAGGATCCAGTCAATGCAGAAATTACATAAACAAAGGATCTGGTCAAGAAGTTGCAGCATCTTATCATTAGTAGTGGCCAGTTTTTTTTAAATATCTTCAAACAAACAATTAGCGCGTATTTGTTCGTAATGAATCTAATATGCCATAAACAGAAAACTAAGCCATTAATCAAGATATGTATCATTATGATTGTCTGCTAATTTGATTTATGCAAAACATTTGTGGTTGTCATTCAAATAGATATGAGGATTCAGTTGTTTCATGTTACAATCTTATTGTTCAATACCCTCATAATTTTACCATTTATGTACATGGAAGGATTTACAGCTGTATGTGATGATATATTTTTCTTGTAAGATAGTTCATTTATTAGGTAACACCAATGTTGCATAGGTATGGGTATGGCACCCGGTTCGACGGGGGTAAGAGAATACAACAATTTAAAAAAAATTAAGATACAATTACACAATGAAATCATGAGTTTTGTTATATAATATAACATGAGAGAGCTAAATTTTTCAACTTACAACAAAAACAACACGACAAAAGTTTAAAAATTGAAAATAAGAGTTGGTTACAGCAACGAAAAAATCATATAAATCATATGCACATATAATACTATATCGTATTAATATACAAGATAACCCACAATTTTCACTCACAATAGAAAATGAATAAAAATGGAGTACCGAAAGCGTACACCTAGTACATGAACTTCACCTTTTTACGAGTAGCCAGGCTCCCAAGGATAACACTTGAAATATTTAAATTTAAACTTTGAAAAGTTTCTAAGAAACAAAAACTTGGGTAAACTGTCAAAGTTCAAGGCACTTCTTGTCCAACGAGAGGACATTGCTACAAATGTGTCATGTTATTATTCGATGACATGAAAACCCTAATCAAAGATGAATTAAAAGCTCTCCATGCATGTCTTGGATGCAATGGTTTGCTCACATAGTTGTCTAGAACATTGATCTGCGAAAGAAAGATTACAATCTCAGACGAGAAAAAAAAAAACCGTTTAAATTAAACAACATCTAAAAACTCTCAACACAAAAAAAAAAAAAAGTAAATGACTATTTCAGCCACACCAATTCAGACTATATTACAATCAGAATAATAAACACGAGATGAAAGAAATTTTTTTTAAGAAGAATGAATCAGATAACATGAATAAATAACGAATTGGCAAAATCAATTGAAGAAAGAATTAAAGCAAAGCTATTGAAAGGAAGCAACAGAACAAAACTAAAATTGTAAGAATGTTAAAATTGGAGCCTTTATCATTAAATGGAGAGGTTGCAAAAAAGTAGCAGTTGAACTGTAAACCAAATGTTGCTATATAGAAACGTCTGATGCAAAACAAAAAAGATAGAAAATTCTAACCTTCGAATTTATGAGTCGGATTAATTAAGGAAATCACACTTGTAATATACATGATGGAGGAATGACCAAACAATGAATATTGTTGAAATCGTCATCCTCATCATCAAGCATTGGATCTTCAAAGGTTTCACTAAAGTTGAGTGTGGATCCTGGAGATGAAGTAACCCTACGGTTAGTGGGTGACGAAGCTGGCTGAAATTAGGGCTATCAAAGACTCATAAGTGTGTTATATTTTTGAAAAGTATTAAAATTGCTTCTTAATGTTTGTGAAATAAAAAGATGAAGGTAAATTTAGTTTGAGTGTGGTGATTGGTGAGCATATATATATACACACACTAGATGAAGAAAGTATTTGAATTGCTTCTTAATGTTTGTGAAATAACTATATTATGATGAAGTGTTCATACAGATTGAGATTTTAGCAAGGATAGCAAATTCCTACAGAGTTCATAATAACCATATATATGCATATTAATTCATATATAATCATATAGTAAAAGAACATAGATAAGAAAATCACTACAACCATATCATTAAACTCAAGTCAAAACCCATAATAAAGCCAAACACAATTCATAAGTCGCAAATTCAAACCTTAAGCTATATAGTATTAAGCTTTTAACAAGTACCAAGACATAAACATCGATAATAGTCAAATTCTAAGTATTTAATCTAGAAAATCTTTAAAATTTAATCAGAATATTCCATTTCATCTTCATCTTCATCTTCATCTCCAACTCCATATTCATCATACAAATCAGCAATCACATCATGTAGAGACTTCAGATATGGAGTACCATCAATGTTTCCATTATCCTTCAGATTTTGAATCCGCTCAACAAACCATCTAGCATTCTCTTCAGCCAATTTTGAATTAGCCATGACAAAGACAGCATCATTATAAGTTTTTTGCCACAAAAGTTTCTTCTCTTAACATGGACCTAAACAAATACAAATACAATTAAGATAAGCAATTAAGTACTATGTATTTTATAATTCACATTCAATTTTTTTCATCTTTCCATCTCAAAAGCACTCTGATTAATACACGACACACAAATTTTTGGAGCTCCGGTAGGGACTCCACCAAACTGATGGAACCTCATTACCAGCTGTCATTACGGCAACAGAATAACCCATATCATTCGCCCATTTATCGAAATCATCAAGTTGAATTTCAATCTTAGCCCTTTCTTCAGGATTGACAATCCTTGTTATACAATCATGTAGACCACCTTTAACTTCAATATCATCTCTAAATCCATGGCTATAGTGAAACTGAGGGTTAAGAAAATAGCCTGCTGCATGCAAACGGCCGTGGAGTTGTTCGTCCCATCTTTCATCAATGATCTCCCATAGAGGCATAAAACTAAACAAAAAATAAAAGAAAAAATTGAATTACTTTTACCAGTTCAAACCAAGATATCGAAACAAAAAAATCAATTATAAAAAGGCGTGTCTATTTTTAACCAAATGTCTATTAAATGAATAGCGTGATTCAATTTTGCTAAAAATAAAAATCATATTACAATTAATAAGATAGAAACGTCTGATACAAAACAAAAAAAGATAGATAGAAAGTTCCAACCTTATTCGATTAATCAAAGAAATCACACTCGTAAATATACATGACGGTGGAATAACCAAACAAAGGATATTGTTGAAATCGTCATCCTCATCATCAAGCATTGGATCCTGAGATGAAGAGTGAGATATATGATGAAGATGAAGTAACCCTAGTGGGTGACAGAGCTGACTGACGTGTGAGAGATACAAAATCTGAAATTAGGGGTATCAAAAACTCAAATCAAGTGTGTTATATATTTCTGAAAAGTATTTGAATTGCTTCTTAATGTTTGTGAAATAAAAGGATGAAGGGAAATTCAGTTTGAGTGTGGTGACTGATGAGCATAGCATATATATATATATACTAGATGAAGAAAAAGGGTTGTCAGTGTCGCGGCCGCAGCTGAAAGAAACTAGGGTTTCTTGGTTTCTTTGTTATTGTTCTGAAGTTTTAAGGGCTCATTTTCTTATGACAGTGTTGGGCTCCTCGTA
>Ga0315915_1002850_pt1 | contig 21969 bp, 13 predicted proteins | sample MpolbnodulesMG_FD_207738 | JGI IMG/M metagenome (GOLD analysis project Ga0315915, IMG submission 207738) | Medicago polymorpha root nodule microbial communities from Los Angeles, California, United States - branched nodules | ecosystem: Host-associated > Plants > Roots > Nodule | place: USA... | reverse complement strand
ACTATTATTGAAGGGGGCCGCGCGAACACAGGCCCCCACAGCAACAAATTATGATGTAGGCTGTTCTACTTGAGAACACCTTAGACGGGCGCCCCTCCTAAGTGCAATGGAGGTCACCAACCTAGGCCATGAGCCTTCTTGATCACCCATTGACCCCATCCAGGTAAGTATTTTTCTCAGTCTCGTATGCTTTCATTTTATAACCACTTTCTCACACAGCTTCAGCTATTCTCCCCGATGTGGGACTTATACTAGTGCTAGTATGCTGCCCACACAAATTCTGTTAACAATTCTACATAACCCATGTTATGCTATGTTATGGGTAAAATTGGAATAGGCCACAATGATTTACAGTGATTGAAACCATTAATCCAATGACCAGCACAATCAATCTTATTAATCAAGTCTCCAAAAAATATTCCATGAGCACGTTGCAAGAACACAACATCACCTTCACATAGCTTCAAGAGTGCAAAAACAAGCCATTCAAATTTTCCCGCAACACACACCAACATGACCATTAAAAAGATGTTATTTGCATATTCATCACATGGAAAATTAACGATGTCTCATTTTTCATCATTGTTGAAAGAATCAAACATGAGAACACTAGTCCTCCCTTGCAACTCCAGGCAGCGAAATGGTAGACTGTAGTCTATGTAAAGCTAAAACCTTTTGAGCAAGACACTTTTTTTTTGCTCAATTATCCTGTTTTTGACAGAAAACAACCATTTCAAATTTAAACTTTGTTATACCCCAAAGAATCTCATTAATTGTTCCTTCAAAACAAGGAAGACTTTGTTATATCTGTTTATTGTGTACTTTGTCCCCCCTATTACCTTTACTTACTGCCATGTTCATACGCTACGCCACTTTTGAAGACAGCGAGTTTCAATGTATTGAAAGTCATCCTGCCGGATCTTCTAGTGGTGTCGGTGCCAAGAAGGCGTTCATAGGAATTTGAGTTTGGAATATTCAGTGAACATTGAAGACAATTGTACCTTGGTTTCAAATGTTTTATGGTCACATGTCATAGGCATGATCTCATCATATTTGGATATGTTTTAATACTTTGCATTGATTTAACTAGTAATGTTAAAGATTTTGATTTTGATATACATTATGGCTTTCAAATAGTAGTTATTATCAAATTTGCACGGTGCTATAACAGGAATGCCCTTCACTTATGCGACGTGCAATGGAGTAAAATTTTGTGATCAAGTTTCTCCACGTTGAACCATCCAGCAATGGAGGAATCACTTTATTTTGTTTTTGTTTACTCTATTGTTCTTGGTACCTGCCTGTTTCATTCCATGGTGTTATATTAACCTAGAAGAGATGATTTGGTCACATTCAGGTGGATTCTGAAATACTCTACTAGTATTTCGATTTCTAAGGGTATGTTAATATGTTTGTGATATTTAGATTTGTTTTCCCTTTAAATATTGAAAAGCTTCTAGTAGTTGTGAATCTATGGTGTGTTACAACTTACAAGTACTAGTACTTCACTGTTTTACAAGTACCCTCACTTCAAAGATGCTGAGTTTTGAAATTATAGGAATTTGTGTGAAGACCTTTCTAAATTACTCTTTGTATATTAATGTGCGTTTAAAAGAATCTATCTGTGCTAGTTTGGATACGTTTGCTACAATGAAACGTGGTTTAACTTAAAAAGTAATATGGTTGGTTTCAAAAGTTGTGGTGAACATATTCAAGCCATAAACTCAAGTTTACGTATGATTGGTTATGCGGTGACAAGAATTGATTGAGAGAATTAATTGTGTAGAATTGATTATGGATTGAATTATGTTTGGATGTATTTATGTAAAATGATTTAACAATAAATTTAAGGCTAAAATCAATTGTAGAAATTATTGTGAGTAAAAATGAGTTGAAGTGGTTAGTACAAATAATTACATTGAATTATAGATGTGCTTGCTTACTCATCTATGCATTTCTTATTCTCTTCTTGCTTGGTCCTTGTCAAAGTACTAGATTACATGGTTGAAAATTGAGTTAGATATGTGAACGATTGTTTATTTTTATTAGAAAACTTTTCAATTGGAGTTTATATAAAATCCACGGTGCTATAATAGGAATGCCCTCCACTTGTGTGATTTAGTTTATACTCGATGAACAGCCTTTTATGCTATTCATTTGCGGATGCTTCTGAATGAAGAGGAATAGATTAGTATGGAAGGAGATGGCTGTTCAAAGATAATGCATCAGGGAAGAACAATGTAGAAGCAGTTCAAGCACGAAACAACAATGAAAATGATTCAAAATGGAATATGGTTTTGCAGCAACAACAATCAAATAGTTGTGACCGAAAAATTGTGAATTCTGGTGGAGCCATTTTCAACATTCACCAAGTGTTTCCAAATCAAATTTGGATAAATTAATTAATTAAGTCAAACCTTTAAACATAAAACTTCACCTTTTTTTTTTTGGTCATAGCAATGTAAATAATTAAATAGAAACATAAATAATTGTTTAATTGTTTTTCCCAACTAAGACAAATATAAGTAATACCAGGAAACCTAGCTATGTCGGAGTACTTGCAAAATGAAACTAAACTGTTAACGTGAGGCCATACCCTAAAATTGCCCATGGAAATCCCCTCAATCTTTGTCAAATGTTTGGTCTTGACATTGTAACTAAAATGTATGTTTTTGATGTCTCTTCCAAATAGAGATTCTTTAAAGATGATTTGATCGTTGATCCACAAACAACATACCACATACAAAATATTAAGCTCATGACCGCAAGCAGCAACATAATCAAAAGGTCCCATCTCATGATAATGAGACCATTCTCCCGTATCAAAATCCAAAATATAGATTTGAAATGTTGTATAAAGATCTTTATGCGCAATACAACAAAAGCGATTTCCCATCCATAAAAATCTTGCAACCTGTAGAATCGCTGTAGAGGGAAATAAATAAATATTCCCGTACAATAATTTCCTTGTCAACATCCATCACAATCACTTTATCATTTGTTATCCAATAAAGATCATTGCCTCCACTATAAAGAATTTGCCGGAAAAAATTCCCTTGAAGGGGAGCTTCTTTTCTAGCTATCTCGTTCCACAAGTTATCTAATCCTATTCTTAGCACGTAGAAAACATACCAAAAAGAAGCGGAAATCTCAAGGACATCTACAAAGAAAAACTTGAATTTGGAAGTGAGAGGAACATGTGTTATAGTGCATTGACGCCTAACTTTTATATGTGGCAGAGGAATTGGAAAAGGAGAAATTCTAAGCCCGCGCTTGAGGATGGGGTTTGTGACAAAAATTTGACCAGATATACTCGAAAGCAGGGAGGTTTGAAATCACTTGACAACTTTGGGTACTATTTGAATTTTGGTTCATACTCTTCTCTGCCTGATGATTTGAGTTAGAGTCTGAATCATAGCAAATGAACTCCTTTGTAGATCGACTGCATATAGTATAATCCCAACAAATGCATTAGTTAGACCATCATAGCTAATACATTTTAGAGCAAAGACACAATTTAGTTCTTCGGAAAATAATACCAAACTAGTACATATCTAGTTGGAGTCAAATTAGATAGTCCCAAAGTCGGAGACTAATTTATCCTCCGTATAAAAATGTTATGGACTATTTTGGTATTATATTTTGCAAGGGACTAAATTTGGCCAATAATCCCCTAGAGTATATATTTTTGAATTTTATGTTGCTAGCATTCCTCTATAGTATTTTTTACCCACATTTTAGTCTTCTAATCACAAAACTGCATACTTTTTTTAAGGACAAAACTACATATATACTCCCTTGTGAAGGACGAAAAGCAAGCATTTGATAAAGTAAAAAATTGAGATAATTATAAGAAGTAAAAAGGGATTTCAATTATCCTTATTTATTAATTTTATTAGGTCTGTAGCAACTTAACCTAATAATTTCCATCTAAAATGTTGCATTAGCTTAGCAGCAATTTAACCTAACAAATTCCATCTAAAATTTAACCTAACAAATTCCCTCTAAAATGCAGCAATCCCTGATATTTCTCTCCCACTGATGAACTTTTCATTCATATCTTGTTGTGTCATCATTCGTATATATCTATTGTTTCTATAGACTTTTTTTTTGGCAAGTTGTTGTCCACTTATTTAATACGTTTACAAACAGAATACCCTAATTTCTATGCAAACTCGACTACCTTAATTTTCATGCAAACTCGGCTATATATAGCAAACTCTAAACCGTGTTTCTCTAAAAAAAAAAATAGACACAATCAAGTAGACACGATCAAAATTCTCAATATTTTTATGTCCAAGTGACCAAGAATTTAGTTTCCTTAAGTAATATGAAGTTAATTATTTTTTTTAGGGAAATTTATGTTAGTAAATGAAATTCTTATGTTTTACAAATGAAAAAATAAGCACAAAATCATATGACTCAACTCAGTAATAGAAATATGGTTTGTTTTTTCTACGTCAGTTACTCTTTTCGCGTATAATTTTGTATTTCTTCGTAATGAACGTTGTGTTTCAGTTACTTCTTTTGCAATGCTATCTATGAAATTAAATTAATTAACTAATCTAAAATGTATACATTACGAACTTTATTAATGTCATCATGATATGACCAATCTAATAGATTTTTATCCTGTGACTTATTTCAATCTAATAGAATTATGTGATTTTTTCACTGATGCGACACCGACACATATTACACTGAATTATGTGATTTTTTCAAATTTTTAGTGTTCAGTGTCCGTATCCGTGCTTAAATCACTTGTATTGAATTTTGTGGTTTATTGGATAAGCTTCCTCTAGTTTGTGAAATTGCAAAAGCGGCATGTGTTTACTCATCCACTTAATCAGTTGCATTGTTGGACTTATTGTTGGGGATGGATGTAAGATTTATTTTCCATGCATGCATGGTAATGAAGCAAAGAAAAAGAGAGATGTTCTCATCCTCTTGGAGTTTTCATTTAATGGCTTAAGGATGTTATGTTAAGGCATATCTGGCACAGCTTAAACAATAATTGATGTGGCAGGACAAATGTGAAACTAATTACTACTATTTTCTGCTAGTTCTTTTGCCTATAGTTCATGAATCAGTTTCTTGTGCCATTGACTAGTGGAGTATCAAAAGCTTGTTGCTGTTTGGTGTCCAATTTCAATGATTTAATTGCTATTTGAACGGTAATTACTTATTCTTCTTAAATTCCTTCAAAAAACAAGTGAGTTTTGTCAAGCTACTTGTGAGGTGATTGTTTTTTACACCAGACCAAAATATTCCAACACCTTACACCTATAGATCACTTGCATTCATATTTGACTTTTTTGTTGTTTACTAATCTCATGAAGGGGAGAGGGTTGATTCGTTCGTTTCTCTTTTTCAAAAATTCAAATGTGTTACTTGACAGAAACGTTACTTAAGAAATTGCTCTCTCAGCTAGTATGGAATATTATTTTCATAAAAGTATGAATTGTATTTAATTTGAGAAAAATAATTAGTGATAATTCAAAGTTCAAACGTTATTGAAAATCTGAAGTGAGGTAAACGGGAAGGAGTGGACATGTTCATTAACTGAAATGGTCCTTCTTCTCTGCAGAGTAGAACTTTCAGTTCTCAGTTTAATTAACGGTTGAATTGAAACTTATTTTTTAGGGAGGTTGAATTGAAACTTATGATGAGTATATTTATTTAATTTTTTGAAAACATTATGGACTTTATTTTTTGGACTTTGATAGGGCGAAACAAAAAACAAATTGATAACAAATAGTGTAATTAGTTGGACTCAATCCACTCATTTAACTTTAATTTAAATAGTCATTGTAGTAATATATTTAATATCGACTTAATTGGTTAGAATTTTTCCTCATTGCTACGTGCCTACGTACGTACGCATAAAAGTTGAATGGTCATTTTTTTTTTATAGTTTTGACAGAATATTTTGATTTTGTTTTTTTATAGTTTTGACAGAATATTTTGATTTTGTTGAAAAAAAAGTGATTATTAATACTAATATGCTGTTGTTTCAGAAATGGTAAGAGCACTGCCTATGAGTATGACAATAACAACGACAATAAAAAATACACAATCCAGTCACAAATATAAACAAAAATCTATGGTTTGGATTCATTCAATAAATGATGCATATTGTCTTTATTGTAGACAACATACATAATTTATTATATGAATCTAAAATATGAATTTTTGTTTATATTTATGACCGGAGGGTGTATATAATAATAACAACAGCAATCAAAGAGTTATCATAGTAAAAAATAAATAAAAATAAGAGTTTTCTTAAAAAATAAAATAAAAGAGTTATTATATTAATTTGCATAAACAGACAAACGTAATGCAATGTGTATTGCGTTCTTCTACGAGTTAAACACTCGCTCGTGGCTCAAAAAAGGTCTCCGTCTTTCTGATCCTTTGATTTTTGTGGCAGGCATCTGGTGTATTTGGAAAACACAAAATGCAACGTGTCTTGGTAATGAACAAGTTAGCTATCATCAACTGCGATAGAATGTTGGGAATTATCTTAGTTCTCTTTCAACGTCTTTCGGTGGAGGTCTTGTCTCTCGCGCGCAACAACGCTGGACTTCTTGACACCCCTCCCGTATGCAAGCTACAATTCTTAATGTTGATGAGAGCAGTTTCGACAACCCTGGTTGTTTTGGCTTTGGTGGTGTTCTTCATACTTCGGACGGGACTTGGCTTTTTGGATTCTCAGTTTTTTTTTTTGGTATTTTGAATAACTTGCATATGGAACTGCTTGAGATCATGCACGGTTTGAAGGTGACTTGGGAGAGAGGGCATCAAAATATGATTTGTTATTCTAATTTCCTCCATGCTATAAACTTAGTTCAAGCTCCCCTCATTGCTTGACATGTTTATGCCACTATCATACAAAAATGTTAAGGATCTCCTTAATCTCCCTTGGAACGTGCAATTGAGTATTGACTCACACCCTTCGAGAGGCTAACGAGTGTGCGGATTTTCTAGTTAAACATGGTGCCACTCACGATTCTTCTCGATGCAGCTTGGAGAACCCTATCACAAGCTTAAAAGATTTACTTCTTGTTGATGCTTTTAGAATGCAGTTTTTAAGGTTGTAGCGTAGTTTCCTTTTCTCCTTCTATCAAAAAAAAATAGACGAATGTAAAAAAGAAAAACAGACGAACCCTAAAATATTGTTCAATCTAAAGTTTGGCCTTTGTTTGATGCCCGATGGGAAAAAAAATAATAAGCATGGTAATAAAAGAAAATGATATTCAACAATTATAGTTTTCTATTGGTATGCAAGTTTTCAATGATAATTGTAAAATTTATTTTTTAAAAACTTAAAGAGGTTGATGACCACTCTAACATAGTGCTAATAATTATTAATTTAACTAACTTTGACCAATTCAAAATACAATCAACCTTTTTTATTAAACATATTTTTAATAATGTTTTTTTTATTATACATATTAACAACCAGTTTTTGATTTATTGAAAAGAGGCTTGCTCGAAATAAAACTATTTGTAAAGCAAAATAAAATAATTGCCTAGAAAAAGCAAAATAAAATAATTGAAATATTGAATTCCCACATTGTGTGGCTGCAACTATTGTCTTTCCCACAAGAAAATTAATAAATTTGTTGTTGTTTTTTTTTTTTTTTTTTAAATATGTAAATTTGTTGCTGTTCACTCGTTTTTTCCTCAAGAGAATTATTTTTTTTAATAAAAAGAGAATATTCAGTTCTTGTTATTTTTCACGTGTTTGTTTTTAAATAGAAAATTTTCGTTCATCCCTTTTTAGATAGATAATACACGAAATTTCTCCGCTAAACACATACACGACGTTAATGTCCTCTTGATGCAAAGACGGTCATTTTCACAAAAAATTGATAAAATCACAATTAGTAGTATTAATAAGTTTAGCTTCTCCAATATCGATTAGTAGTATTATAGTAAGTTTAACTTAGACTTATGGTTAATGACTTAGGGATTGTTTGGAGAAATAATTTATTTGCACCTTATAGTACAATCATTTATTATGATAAACACTTATGTACAAGCTTGCATAAACTATTTTTATCGTAAAAGATAAAATAACATTAACTTGTTTTTGAACTATATACTATATACAAAGAGAATACATGAGTTTAAACTGACTTTTTCCTTTCCTATTTTACCTTTTATTTAAATTATTTTATTTAATAGTTTATGATTTTATATTTATATTATATATAAAGGGAATATGAGATTTTGGGCTAACCTTTTCATTATTTCAATTATATTTTTAAACAAATTTTGCTATAGTAATGTTATATTGTTGGAGTCATTAAAAAAGATAAATATAATATGTTGGGTTTGTTGTAATTTTGAAAGTCACAAACATTTATACCTATATTTTTAATCAAAACATCATACAAAAATAGCGTTTATAATTTACAAATGTTAGCGCAATAAAAAGAACGGAAATGCGAACGTGCGTGAGTGCTCGTCTTTCGGCTAGTATGTTATAAGTTGTTTTTATAAGTTATATATAAGAACTTATGGAAATACACAAACATGGGAGAACATTTTTTGTTTTGAAAAGAACAAATAAGGGAGAACATTGCAATGTCATGATCTACGTCTCATTGTAGCACCTCGATTATTCTACATATGCGTTGCTTAGAACTCTACGTATAGAATGCAGGCCTTGGGCATGTAGAACTATGAAGCATTTTGTTCGCTAGATATCTTTAACCTTTGAGCAATCCCATTTTTAAATTACCATTGATACTTGTGTGGATCATGAGTCACCCTCAAACGTTCAGGAATACCCCTCACCACCAAACACGGATCCATGTATTGGCGATTGGGGTCAGTTGACCCCACATCTCAAAGAATTTCAAAGCTAATAATAAGGTGATGATGCTATACTTTGACCCCTCATAAAATATGATGATGCCCCCACATGGTTCACTAAAAACACTCTAAGACAAACTAAAATGGAGGTTTTCGTGTAGAGTCTTGGAAAGATCAAACAAGTCCAGTTTTTTAAACTTAGGGCATTTATATTTTTTAAGAAAAATAAAAGTTGGTAGCTGAACAAACATATTAGTCCATGTAAGTTGTGCTCTTTTTGTTCTTATTTCTGTATTATAATTATTGTTGAGATTTAGCAAATTCTATCCCAATTTTTATTATATTCTAATCTTGTACTTGTATTAAAATCAATGAATTATAACATCAATGAATTATCCCATGTAAATTAGTGCTATATTCTATTAATATATAAAAATTGAAAAATATGTAAATAAGATCAAAATCCGAGTCTCATTTTGTTAATGAAGTGGAAAAAACATCAACACAAAAATTAGGACAATCCTTTAAGAAAACCTTACACCACTTTTAAAATATATTAAATTATACTTTTGATCATTTAAGTTATATTTTTTTCTTCTATTTTATATGTTGGTCGTCTATGTTTTTTTTGTTTTATTTTGGTCTATTACGTTACAAACACTATGGAAGGATCAAAGTAAAACCTAAACTTAATTTAAATGACCAAAAATACAACTTACCTTTTAAAATATGAAAAAGCCTATAAAGTAATTATAATTCTTAGGTATTAAAGTGACTTCAAGTAAATAATTATGGAGCCTCATTTTATATTAATTATGTCATTTTAAAATTCTTAGATAATGATGTCATCATTTTATTGTTTATAAGTTTATTATATATATTTTTTTTATAAATATTAATAGTAAATAATCATGACCCCACTAGTAAATAATCATGACCCCACTAATCATGAGAACATCGAAGTACCATTAGACCCAAAGCATCTTATGTGAGATAAAATTATGTTTTTGTGGAAGATTTCGCTCTTTGGGAAAAGGTAAGGGTCAGTTATATTCAATATGGAATTATAAACCGAGCGTGGACAAACGACAATGCCTGGTTTCTCTATGCTGTCCGGTATGAAGCCAAATGTCTAGTCCTATGCGTGATTAATGAACTAAAAAATCAATAAGCAGGTAATGACATTACCAAGGATATTAAGTTATATGGTACTTTATGTTTCTGTAACTGTTCAATGAACTAAAAAATCAATAAGCATGTAATGACATTACCAAGGATATTAAGTTATATAGTACTTTATGTTTCTGTAACCGTTCATTTTTTTTTTGTTACATGATTATGTCTAAATATCTGAATATATTTGACTGCATTATTAATGAACTAAATAACTAAGACAATTAAGTGAGTCTAAAATGAGATTAGAAATGATATCTTTGAATACATTTTGCACGCGACAAAAGCATAAAATGGACCAATGTTAAATTGGTCCACGATGGTCTAGTCATTTTAAACCATTGAATTAAATAGAACCATATGAGTTATAATAGTCTCTCTACCTCATATCTTTTTAACATCCTCTTCAACCTCCCATTGTCACTTATTTTTCCCTTCACTCCACCATGAACATCACCAGAAAAATTAAAATTCATCATCTTCATGTCGATGTTCAACCCCAGAAAAGAAAAGTTATTCATAAAAAGATACCCAATTTAGTTCATCGTCATCTTCATCCTTAACTTTAAATTTTTAACATATGCAATATTACACATGTTAGACAAATTCTTTTAACATTAAATCAAATACATTAAGTGATCTAAAATCATTAACATGTTAGACAATTCTCTCTCTCTCTCTCTCTCTCTCTCTCTCTCTCTCTCTCTCTCTCCCTCCCTCCCTCTCTCTCTCTCTCTCTCACTTGAGTGTTGGAGCGTGTGTCTGTTTTGCAGGTATCACCGTCGCTCGCTCTAACCATCACTGGAAAACTCATCGGATCATCTCCTTCAACGTACTGGTCCTCCATCGTACGTTTATCGTAACTGTTTCATCCTTTATCTCTGTTCTTGGACATATCAGTAATAATAATCACAAAAAATATATTCCAAGTTTTTTTTTGGTTACAAGGCTAATTAAAAAAGAAACAGGAAAAGGAAAGGAAAAACAGGAATAGAAGATAAAACAACTAGTTCCTAATGAAGAGAGTTCCCAATTCGTCTGTCCTAAACAGGCCTTCGGGAGGAGAGGAATGAACTGTCAAGACATCATCTTCAGAGGCTCCTAATTTTGCCATAAAGTCCGCACTTTGATTGCCCTCTCTGAGAGTGTGGTGGAGCGTGTAACCTCTAGAATTCAGCAAGTCCTTAATATCCTGGATGAGCACGGCAGAGACATGGAAGTGGGAGATATCGTCATTTACGAGATTAACTGCGTGTAGTGAGTCGGAGTAGCAAACCAAAACTGCAAAATCCATGCTAGCTGCCATTGTAAGACCTCAGTGCAGTGCTGTCAGTTCAGCAAACAAGATGTCATTGGGGCTACTGATGAAGCCCGAGAAGCCGGTAACATAACTACTTGTGAAATTTCAGATCACACCTCCAAAACCAGTACGAATAGGATCTCCGATGAAGCTTCCATCAACATTTAGAAGCCACATCCGATGCAGTTCCTGAGTCGGTAAACTGAACGAGCTTCATTGTTAAGGCACATGAGGTTGCAGTGTCTCCAAATCCACCACAGTCCTGCGAGAAAGGTAGTGGAACGGTGGCAGCGAATTCCTTCGTTCAACCAGTCCAATCAGACTAGAAAAGTCAATTTTATGCCAAATAATGCTAGAAAATCTGCAATCCCTAACACAGTGAAAGAATGATTCTTAATGATCTCCGCACCTGCTACAAATGGCTAAATTGACCATGTTCCTGTGGTTGAGAAGAGATAAAGTAGGAACAACGTTTTGACAAGCAAGCCAAAGAAAAAACTTGTATTTTTCCCAAATTTTCAATCTCCAAATCCAAGACCAAGAACTATTATTATAGTTTAAAGTTTCTGATTGCGATAGAATCAAACTGTATCCACTATTTGTAGTGTAAACACCATTGCTATTATGAGACCAAATATAAGCATCATCTATGGAAGCATTGAAATTGAGATGAGTATCGTTAATGACATCTGCTATATCTGTTGGAAGAATGGTGTATAGCAACTGAGTGTGCTGCCTGCCGATAGTGAAAACATCTTTAACAGTTAGATGAAGATCATGAATATCAACATAAGGTACATGTGTGCCGAGCAAACCAAGAGAGCTCCAATTAGTGTACCAAAAGGAAGAATTACCCGAGCCAGCTCTCCAAGTGTAACCGCTTTTTAGAACATTTTTGGCTCGAATTATGGATGACCAAGAAGGAGAGCTATTACGATTGGCTGCTGTTGTGTGAAGGAAATTGTGGCCACTTGAATAATTGTTAGAAAGAAGATTCACCCACAATTTATTTGTTTTTTTGCACCATGTTCCAAACTAGCTTCCCTAGGAGACAAATGTTAGCTTCTCTGGCTGTTCTAATGCCTAAGCCACCAAACTTTTTCGGGCTAGCAACAATTTTCCAATTCACAAGATGGATGCCTTTGTTGTTGTGATCTTTCCACATGAAATTCCGAGTGGTTTGGTCAATGCTATCACAAATATTTTGGGGAAGCCAATTTATTTGCATATAGTAAGTTGGAATGGAGGATAAAACAGATGAGGCTAGAGTAAGTCTACCTGTTTTATTGAGAAGTTTTCTTTTCCAAGTAGCCAGCCTGTTTTGCATTTTTTCAATAATAAATAAGAAATCACTCCTTTTAGGCCACCCTTTGAGGATTGGGAAGCCTAGGTATTTTTCCAGAGATGTTGTGTTGCAAATACCAGAAATAGCGGTTAGCTTATGGATCTTTGCTTGGGGAGTACCTAAAGAAAAGAAAGCTCTTGACTTGGAGAGATTGATCTTTAATCCTGAAGCCTTCTTCAACCCATCAAATAAAGTGGAAGCAAAACGGAATTGAGAACCTTTTGCTTTGGTGAAGAGAAGCACGTCATCCACAAAGAGGAGATGTGATAAATGAGGCCTTGTGCTAGAAATATGAATAGGTTCCCAATATCCTTGATTCACTGCATTATTAATCGCCATAGAGAGTTTTTCCATGCAAATAATAAACAGGTGTGGTGAGAGTGGATCCCCTTGACGAAGACCATGAGTTGGCTTGAACTGAGGCAATTTATTTCCATTCCATAAAATAGAGAAAGTGGAAGATGAAACACAGTGCATGATAAGCTTGATGGTAATATCAGGGAAGCCAAAATCATGAAGACAATTATTAAGGAATGTATTTGATTAAGGAAATCTAAGTTAAGAACCATATGAAGAACAACTAATGAAATGTATCTAAGCTTTTTCCAAAAAATAAATATGACTTTTTTAATTTTAATTTACATTTTTGCCAAAAAAATTGTGTACATTTTATAGATATTTTCATTTAAAATTTATATTACTTAAAATATAGAAAATAATTTTTCAATAAAACATTTCCCGGCATGGGTCTCAAACTTTTATTACATATGTTAGACAAATTCTTTTAACATTAAATCAAATACATTAAGTGATCTAAAATCATTAATAGGTAATTTTAGTAGGTGATTTTACCTACTAAAAATACATTCGTCAAACTATATTCAATTACCTACTAAAATCTTCTAGATCAATTATTAAAAAAACAAAAAACTTCTAGATCAAATACATTAAGTGACAAATTCACACGAGTCTCTATGATCTGTAGGTAAACTTTAGCATGTAAAAGGAACATGAGTGACAAATTCGTCAAACTATATTCAAAGGAGTCTCTCTCAGTCGCCAACATGGGATTATGGAAAAGCCTTCCATTCTTCTCGAAGCATAAAGCCTCCACAGTCCAATTATTTTCAGAGACGTGCTGTTATGTTATAGTATAATCTGCTAAAAGATCGGGATTATTCAATCCTTAAAAAGGTAAGGGTATGTTGATGGTCAGGATAGGGAGACATGATATGATATATTAATCATATCATGATTAAATCTCATGTTTGATGCACCAAATAGATAGGATAAAATAAACCATTTTCATATCTTATTCTGACTTTCCTTTATAGTTTCTATCTTTTGAGTATATGCTGGGTTAGAAATTATCCTGATGGGATCAGAAGATCATACCTTATTTATTATCTTGATATTCTGTCATTTTTAAAATAATGATAGCATGTATTTTCTATTATAATTAATAACATGCCATTTTTACAATATTTAATTAATTATGAGAGCAATTTTTTCATTTAATATAATGATATCATGTTTGTTATCATGCGCGCATCAAATACATGATAGGATTAATGTTTATCATGTTCTTATCATATCCTATCTCCATCCAGCTTTATATCATATCATGTCTCTATCTTATTCTGACCATCAAACGGACCCTAAAGGGTTGAATGATTTTTCTTTTTCCAAATAAATATTTTAAATTTTGCATTTGATCCTTCAAAAGAGTTGTGTAAGTTTTAGTACTCAAAATAAAATTTTATGTCATAACTTGTGGTGCTTGTTTTTAAATAAATCTATGTGTTTATTTGGAGATTTTGAATTATTTTTTGCAGTTATGTTTAGTATATTTGTTGCAAACATCTAATTTTTTAAACATGTGATAAATTAATAAGTATTTTTAAGTTTTATATATTTGATTAAAATTTTATATTTTGATAAAAAAGATTGTGGAAGATATTTCCATAATTTTCTAAACATCTTTGTATAAATTCATTAAAAAAATGTGAATGGTACGTATGTGTTGACTTAAAAGCGTGGACTAAAAGTCGTGACAGAAAATATTTGGAGATCAAAACTTGGTGAATTTTTTTAGAGAGATTGAAAACAAAATTTAAGATATTTATAAGGATCGACAACTTATTTAACTCAAAGATAAAATATAAGGGGCACACCTCAATGGGTAACAAATATTAATTTAGCAATCAATGAATGTTGGTTCAGTTGTTAAGGAGTTGACTCATCCGTCGTAAGTTCAACTTCTGATGTCAACATGATGCTATTTTTTATGGTGATCTATTCTATAAGTAACTTCATTAGGGTTTGATGAGCATTAACCTTGACCTTGATGAACCTCATAGCCCAATTGAATTTTTTTAGTTACAAATACAATAAAATTATAGGCGTACAATGAACACTTTCTTATCAACACTCACTCTTTTAATTGAGTAAAATTCACGTGGATTAATCTACACTTTATGAGTAACCTATTTTTAAAGTGTGAAATGCTCATTGTATCAAACAAGAAGCAAGCAAACCCATTATATTTTACTGTTTCAAGAAATATATTAATAACATTATATTTTGTTGTCTTCAAAGGTGTAGCCCAATGGTAAAAGATTTTGGTACATTGAAGGAGTTTAAGAATGAGTTTTAAAGTTTGATCCTTGCTGCTAACATTTCCCCCACTCCTCTAGACTCTAATAATATACTAGCAATTAACATTCGTCTTCAAAAAATACCTAGAATACAAATGGGATTATCGATAAATACTTGGAAACTAACTAGTTAGAGATGCGGTCACCTTTGTAAGAGTGCGAAGAACTTCATTGATTTGTCCACAACACTAGAGCTTCTACAATTGCCAAACGTAAGCCTACAATAACTAATAATGGTATCAAGATTCCGAGACATATCTATGTTGTGAAATCTATCCAAAGCACTTTTAACATCAAACTCAATTTAGAGCCGAAAGAAAGTCTAAAGCTTCTCCAATTTCCACATCAAGAATAGGTTGGATCAATTGTGTTTTGGCTAAGATGAAGTCCCTTCATCATCAAGAATGCAAAAATCAATTCATATTTTGTTTTTGGTTTTTTATTCATACCTTGTGAGATGCACTAAAACATATTTTTTTGATATAAAAATCATCGTAATTAAACAAAACATGTTGTGAATAGCGTTTTGATTTAATATTATTAAAGTCAATAAAAGAAGGAAGGAAAAAGAGAGAGTAGTAGTACAGCTTACAAGTCACAACAACAATTCTTTCAATATTATCTAGAAAATGATTACAAAAAATGTAGTTAAACACTCTGTCCGCAATAATGTGCGCAAATAGCATGCATTTCAAGCACTAGCAGTTCTTCTATAATCCTTTACTTAAGGGTGTTTATGCATGCAGGTCAACTACGATTAATTCCTCGACCCAATCCGAAGTGTTTAATTTGAGCTTAGTTTGTGTCTAATCCGGTTAAACCTAAAGTGGCTTGGTTTAGGTAATGATTTCATGATTTCAAACCCGCGAATCCAATACGTGAGAAAATTGAGAATTTAAACTTTAATTTGTCAAATCTTTATAATATAAAATGTCAATTTTCTTGGTTTTTAAATTATCTCCTATGATATGATGGAATCACTTGAACCAAACTGATCATCATCGAACATCGTTGCGTCGATTCATATTTGATAGAAAAATTACAGGTTTTTCATCTAACATAAATCAATAAAATTTAATTGGATGGCTAGGTAACTCAATTGCTAGTTTAAGATACGGACTGAATGAATGGAATGACCAAAGTTTGAATTGTGACCAAAGAAAAAAAATTAACATAATAACTAACATAAAAAAAATTAGTTTTTTTACATCAAGAAATAAGTAAATTAATTGGGTATAGCTACTATGTAAGTAACCTATTCACACACAAACTAGATTAATGGGGTATTAGCTACTATGTAATTATAAATTAATTAATTTTAAGAGAAATACTCAAACTTATCTGCATAGCTAGGTTCCAACAAGTCACCTATTTCACTCGTTTTCAATTTTCAACACGTAGACTAAATAATAATAATGTTCCTTAAATTAAACAATACACTAAATTTTATAATCAAAGTTGAACACGTTTCACAGTATTCATTCTTATCTACAATAGTTTAATCCTAACAACGTTTTCTCAATCCGGTGTGCTATGAAAAAGTCTTCCTATTGCTTCTGCTCACGGTTTCATGTCATAATATCATATCATATATATACACATAAACACAAACACCATTTCACAACGAAAAATCAATTCAAACCCACTTTACATATTCACATTCAAACTCTCTCTAAAAAAACATTCTTAAACAACCATTTTTCTTAATTATGATGAGGAAGGGACAGAACCAAAACATGTTTGTGAGGATCATGTGTTCACCAATAAGAGCACTAGGAAAAGCAAGAGATGCATACGTAAGAAGCATAACAAACTGTGGTCAAAATATGAGTTATGGAAGTTATCCAATGGATGGTGCTAGTAAATTTTCATTATCAAGAAGTCAAAGTGCAGCAACATCAAGAAGATCATCATCAAGAAGATCATCAGCATCATTAGAGGGTAATGAAGATTTTGCTGAACTTGTTAGAGCTGCTTCTGCTAGAACTTTAGGTAATAGAATTGATGTGGATTTAGTTCTCAAGCAGCAGCAACAACAACAACAGAAATTGCATAAAGGGTTACCTAAGTCTAGTAGTGTTGGAATGGCTAAGATTGATGAGGATATGCCATTTGATTCCTTTGTTGAAGGAAAAGTTGGTTTTGTTGCTGATTCTTATCCTAGATCAAAGAGTTATGCTGTTGGACATAGAAGAAATGTTGCTTTCTGAATTTAATTGTTGAATTGAATTGGAACAGCAATGTGTGAGTTATTGTAAGAAATTAAGAGATGGATTTAATTGAATCATAATCTCTTTTTAATCGAATCTTGTGTTTTGGATGTATAATTAAATTAGTTGTTTTCTATTTATGTAGGGATGCGACAAGATTTGTAAATTTGGCTTGTTTTCGTAATTTGTTAAAGAAAAAATGTTATTTCTCGTGAAGAAACCCATTGCGAACAATGTATTCCGGTCAATCCATTTTCATTGACTTCACTTTTTCTCCCAAAACCTTAATGATTTTTGGCGAAAGCTTATTTCTCATTGGTTAGTTTATCTTTTTTAGTATCATTAGTTTTTATGACGGGGTTTGTTATTTGAATCAAACAATGGCCCTTATGATTCCATTTTTTAACTCCCTCGCCCTAATTACCTAGTTACTCTTATACAAGATGAGATGATATTAAAATATGGTTATTATGTGTTAGTCTAGTCGGTAAGAAGTTGATTCATACTCAATAAAAATATGAGTATAACTCCTTAAGATGATATGTTTCTAAGATAATTTGTATATAACATATAGTTTTATAAGCGCCATCTGAACTTTGATATTCAACTCATCTAAACATTTTGAAGGTTTGGGAAAACAAGAATGAGACATGTGCCATGACTGTTGACAGAGCGTATGTCATGATTAAGGAGTGGCAACATGCAAATGCTACCTTAACTGATTCCAATCAGTAATGCACGCATATGCAGACACCAAGTCGTATTGGTGTCGTATTTCGCAGCAGACTGGTGTGCACTTGCAGCCATCCTCCGCGGCTTCAGTGGCTCCTCTGCACTGGCTAGCACAAATGTAACGTGGATGCAGATTTTTCGGTTGCTACGAACATAACCGACATACGCATTCGTGTGAGAGATGACGACGGTGCTTTTGTGCTAGCCAAAACCATAAGCTTTGATGTTGTTCATTCAGTTCATTTGGCGAAGCTTTGGGTCTGTACCATGCTTTGGAATGGTTAAGCAATATGCAATTTGATAATGTTGACTTTGCAATGGATTCTAAAACTACTCATGATGCTTTCCATTCTTATAAAGATGATGTCTCCGAATTCAAGCATATCATTTCGGCTTGTCAATCTCTCTTCGCCAACCACTTCACAAACTCTCGGGTTGAGTTTCCTAGACGACAAACAAATGCGTTTGCTTATGCGCTTGCTGAAGGGACCACATTATTAACTAATCCTATTATTTATTTTAATACCCCATATTATATTAATAATATTATTTTTAATAAAATGCTATAAGCATCTTCTCTTAAAAAAAAACATTTTGTTCGATACTTTGCTAGATGCAAATTTTGTTCCGTGTATAAAGTGTAATCTACATATATACGAAGCAGGGCAATGAAAGTATTTACTTTTGTTCGAACGTGGAGTATGTTGAAAAAAAAATATTCAGATGATAAAAGCGAGATATATTTTTATTTAGGGATGATGTAATAAATCATATTACTCTATCCGTTTTAAAATACATGTCTTATTTATTTTGACTATATTTTTTAACTAATATATAAATATAAATATTAACATGTAAGATGTTCGATTTATCTTGAAAAATATTTTAAAATGTTAAATTTTTTACCATAGATAATTAAAGATATTAACAGTCAAATTTATATATTCGCATGTGTGAAGTGAGCGATAACAACATATATTTTGAGGATAGGGGTGGCAAAAATACTCATGCCCACGGGTATCCGTGGGTAAAATCCATCACGGGCACGGGGCGGGTAGTTAAACGGGTATCCACAGATATAATAAACGGGTATTTGACTACCCCTTATTATGTGGATACAGACAAAGATTTGATTGTACACATACTCACGGGTAACCATACCCGATAATAAATTAAATAAATTACTAAAATATTCTTATACATCTTATCTTATTACTTAAAATTGTTACCTTATTGAAGCAAATTTTACCGCCCATCTAAGATTCTTCATTGATAACCTATTTTTATTTAATTTTTTTTAATTCATCTTATTAAGTTCACCGTTCCACTTCATTCACATCATAAAACATATCCTATGGATTATTTAAGAATCATGAATTTTCTATAGATTATGTATGATTTATGAAATTTTGAATGGATGATATATGGATGTTTAAAAGTTGAAGTTTTTTGGTAATTAAAAAAGTTATTATTTGTACAAAAAAATAAATAAATTCAAAAATTCATGGGTACCATGGATACCTCAATACCCACGGGTACCCGTATAATGGGTACCCACAAGGATACGGGCGGGCACGGGTATCATATTTATCCAATATGGCGGAGACGGGTATCATGATATCAAAACCCATGGGTATCCATTGACGTCCCTAGGAGTGATATATATGAGCTATATCATGTACATTTAAATTGTTTTTATATTTGGACAAGAAAACATGCCCATATACCGTTTGGATTAGATCAATGTAATGACCATATTTGCTTACTTTTACATTTCGGATAGAGCCGGAGTTGCTTACAAATCCCTACTTGGTTATCAGATAATAATCAAATTACCACATGTAAATAACTAGTCTGACTTTTTGGTAAGAAAACATGCAACTTGTATGACATTTTTAGTCAAATTTATACGCTCGTTGACACGGTGGTCAAGGATCCCAAATTGAAGTCTTGTGTATTTTAAATGGAGGCTGGTTGATTCACTTAAAACGGCTAAAAATCTCACTTGACTAAAACTACAGGTCAATAAAATTGCTTGTTATACAAGCCAATAAATATGTTGCATATGTAAATAACTAAAATAACTGTTTATACTTAATCTTTCCCTAAAAAATAATAATACAAAATACAATAAAAACAAATTTTTAAAAAGAAAGAGAAGGACAAAGTCTACAACCTTCTCTGTGCCTCACTCTTTAACCAATTTCACCAAATTTTTGACCAATTTAACTAAATGTCAAACATAAAATAAAAAGATTACAGCGAGGATGAAGTATAACCAACATGCCAAATTAAGATTTTCCATTCTGAACATAACTTCAGTTTAACTTTCCATTTGCTTTTTTCAAAATTCCATTTTTGTGCTCCATAGTCCAAATATCACATGCAACTATGCATTTTCTGCAATCAACAACCTTATAGTTTTGGTTTTGTCACAATCTCACTAGCAGTTTTTTGGCATCTTTCTCATCCACAAATGATCTTAACCTAGATTTTGGCTATAAATATGAACAATAAATCAGAGCAAAATAAGTGGAGAGTTTTTGGTTACTGCAAAAATGTAGAAAGAGAGAAAATAGAAGAGAGTTTTTGAGAGGTATTACCATCTCAAGCAAAACTCTTTATATATACCTCGTTAGTTGTTACTCATACTTATCTTTAAGCCAAAATTTTGAATGTATAAGTGAAGAATTAGCAACCTATAGTGTTATTTAAACTGCAGTTCATTATGTTAGAAACTTTGTTTGATGAAACGACTTGAGTTCTACATGGGATTTTGAATGTCCTGTAACATCTACACTTGGACATAGTGAGTTAAAAGAAGACAATAATTTAGTTTTGTTTCCTCCGAAAAAAAAACTATTAGTTTTGTTATTATTTCAATAAACAATGTTTTTTATGTTATTTTTTATCAGTATCAGTTTTCTATGGGTGTCATTTAGATATCAAATGTAGAGTGTGCCATGAACATTTTTTTTTTAACATTCACTCTTTTATTGGATTGGGTGTAACATATCTATGTCTCACAATTTGGAAATTGGTCTCATATAAAGCAGTGAGACCCAAATAAATTTTCTACGGTAAGAGAGTGAATATTAGAGATAGTGCCAGAAAGAAAATGTTTCTTGCATTTATCTTCAAATGTGATTAAAAAAATAAAAGGAATAAACAATTTATTTAATCACTAAACTATTACCTCAACAATTTAATCAGAGAACCATAAAAATCAACTAAAATGTCCCTAAACTATGGAAATGCATCAATTTAATTTTTAAACTATCATGAAAATTAGGGGTGTGCATGGTCGGATATTTTGACCGACCAAACCATATCCATATATAAACCACTTATATGATTTTGGATTCCTAACCATAACCATATTTAATTGTAAACCAGTTACATAACCGGTTATGAATATGGTTATGGATAAATAACCGGTTACTTTTACAAAACTGGTTTATAAACGGATATGGTTTGGTTTAAAAAAATATCCAGTTTTTTCTTAATCTGGATTAAAAATGGTTATTTATTGGTATAAAAACCGGTTTTAAAACGGTTATTTTTTGGTTAAAACCGGTTTTCAAGACCAGATTTTACAAAAAAAAATCCAAAAATTGTTAAAAAAATAAAAATACACCAAAGCAAGGATATTAAGCATAAACCTAAGCAAGACAGAAATGAATCAAATGACATTAAGCTCCCTCAAAACTTCTAATGAGTGACTTT
>Ga0315915_1002849_pt1 | contig 21975 bp, 12 predicted proteins | sample MpolbnodulesMG_FD_207738 | JGI IMG/M metagenome (GOLD analysis project Ga0315915, IMG submission 207738) | Medicago polymorpha root nodule microbial communities from Los Angeles, California, United States - branched nodules | ecosystem: Host-associated > Plants > Roots > Nodule | place: USA... | reverse complement strand
ATCTCCCTAACGAATTCGGATTATATCTACCTGATTTTGTAATTGAGCATCCCGTAGATATCTTCCTAACAAGTTCGGTATATATCTACCATATGTTGTATAAAGGGCAAATTCGGTATTTTAGGGGGCCTTTGGAGATTTTAGGGGGGCTTAAAAAGCAATCACCTAGTTTAGAATAAAAGGAAAAAAATGAGGAGCGCTATATCACTATTTTTTTTAAGGAAGCTATATCACTATTTTTTAGTATCATTCAATATTAAATTCATACAGTGGAGATCATATAACTCATGTATTTGAAAGAATTAGAATATAAAAAGTGGCAAGTTTTTAAAAAAAATGGTGATGAGGTTTTTTTGAGGTGCCATATAGTTAGACACAAAACAAGCTTAAGCATGCAAGTTCTACTCAAATTTTTAATCATTCCTCCCAATCACTAGACGATTTTTTTTTAATTAAGTTTGATTTTTTACTTTAGGGATTAGATTGTATGTTAAAATCTTGTTAAGACCAATAGGGGGTTGTTGATGAGAAACCACAAAATTGGGTCTTAAATTAGAAGAATGAAGAAAAAGGCAAGTTGAGAAACTAAAATCAAATGTTAAGTTGCTGTTAGAATTGACGTACATGCAAAGATTAACCATTGGTGTGAGCATCAACGTGACAACCTATAGAATTTGTTAGTGTGAATTATATGTTGGGCAGACATTTGATGAAAATGTATGCTAGAAATTGAATGACCGAACCATTTTTTTTTTTGAAGGATTTGTTGTATCTTTGTGTTAACTCCTTCTAAACCTTAATTATTATTAGCATTTGATTGGTATTGGTTAGAGTAATGACCAAAGGTAGTATTACTAATTACTCAATTTAGTATTTGGCCGGTACTAAATTGAGTGTTTTTAAATAGTGGAAAAAAAAATGGAATGTGAGAGATAAAGTGAAAAAAAACGGAGAGATAGATATAGAGATGGAAATAGATAGATAGATATATAGAGGTGGCGGAGGGAAGAAAAAAAAGATTAAAAACGATGTTTGTTATAAAAATTAAAAAGAAATCAAACAAAGAATATTTTGTGAAATAACATACGAAGTTTAACTTTTTTTTAAGGAAAAATACAAAGTTTAACTTATTTTGAAACAACAACCCTTTTTGTTTTAAACAATAACCCTCATTTAGATTACATGTGGATTAGTTAAATTAGGGTAGTTTAATAATTTATCTTGCATTTAGTTTTTGAGGGAATTTATATATCTTGCTTCTTATTATCCATTTTTAATTAAGCAAATATTGCGTCAAAAAATAATAATTAAACAAACATAGTACAATATCAAACCATCACCAACACATAAAATTAATTCAACAAAAAAACACAAAAAAATTAATTAATTGATTAATTAATTATATAAGAGAGAAAATCTCATGTATAAACTCATGGTGTTGTTGAACAAAGTTACATATGAGTACTAAACTTTAACTTTGATCCAAATCCATGACCGCAGAAAAAACTACCGGATTACATAGGTCCAAGTGAATAAGGAACACCAGACTTCACAATCCAAGTATCACGTGCAGTTGCATTAACAATCTCGAAGAATTTACCAGGGTAATATTCAGCTGCTACATTTGAAGTTAAAACCTTAACACCATACCATTTAACTCTTAAATTTGTGTCAGCACCAGGACCTTTATTATTGTACTCATAATAAGTACATGTTTCCTTAAAAGCACTTCCCATCCATGGCATGTAACCTTCAGGTACAAAAATAGCATCAATGGTTGAGTCCATTATGACAACTTTGGAATATTGCTTCCATGGTCTTCCTAGGTAAGATACTTTCGGTGTTACCGATGTTAGCGCTGGTTCACCTGTTTTGAAAATACGAAAAAAAGAAATTATTATTAATAACGGTGACAATCAAATTTTAATTTTAATTTTTTTTTGTTTAATAGTGGTTCACCTGTGAAGTGAGAACTTTGGAAAACGAGAGCACTTGCGCTGTTTTGTTTTTCTCTTCCACCTGCGGTTACTAGACATTGTTGGCCTTTTGCTGGTACTCTACAAACTAGTTTGCAATTTTGGAAAACTCCGAAGGCGTCGCCAAAAACAAAGTCGATTGTGCCAGAGATGATGCAGTCACGGTAGAATTGGCGTTGGGATTGGACGTAGAGTGTGTCTTGGAAACCGTCCATTTGACAGTTGTGGAATATTGCTTGATCTGCTGTTACTCGGAGGGCAACTGCTTGGTGTTTATTCGTTCCTGCTGTGTTCTCGAAGCCGATATCCTTTGCCATGAAGTTTGCACCATTAACACCTGCAATGCATGCACAAACAAATTAATTAAACAAACTTATAGTATAAGTATTGTAATTAAGACGTGTAGTAGGGGATATAATATTGACTTAGTGGTTGAGATGAGAAAGTTAAAGAGCGAAGCCATAATGCAATCGAAGGTTCGATCATCGCTCCCTATATAATATTAACAATAATAATATTTTCCGCTAAAAAAACGACTAGGTATTAAAATATAAGGGAGTTCCTATAAAAATGAAGGTAAAAAACTTTTTTGCGTAAATTCTTCGGAACATACCGAACGTTGCAGTATTGTAAGTGTTGACACCATCGGCATAGTTGAGGCTACCAGTGAATATGGTCTTTGTAGGACCATCACCAATGACAGTAACATAATTCATTTCCTTAGCAACATTAACAGTCTCTTTATAAACACCAGCCTTAACATGGATCACAAAAGGTACTGCATTTGTAGGAGGAACAGTCTTAAGAGCATCAGTTAATGTCTTAAACTGTCCACTCCCATCTTGAGCCACAACAGCATTTGCTTGAACATTTCCACCAGCAAGAAGACGTCTGTGCCCGTCACTAACCCATGAAGGAATACCATCATCAGATAAAAGCCTTCTACTAACACTATATTGGGTTGTATCGAAACCCTTAAGTAAGATCGAAACAGCATCCATCATGTCAATGGCATTACTACTTAATTCCATAGAGGTTTTCAAAACCTTAGTCATTTTTTCACCAGCTTTTGTTGTTGTATTTGCAAAACCATCTAAACATGTTTGTTGATGAGAAAGTGTACCAGTTAACCAAACTTTGAGATCAAAAGCATATTCACTTAACTTATGGAAATCAAATTGGTCCAATGTACCAACAGATTTATGAATTCCATCAACGGCATAATCCAACACTTCATTGCAAATTTCCATTGCTTGTTTTGTCATGCTGTCTTTTGCCAATTCTTGATAAAGAGTTGAATTGTTTATGTGTTTCCGCAATTCCTCTGACGTTGCACTCAAAGCTGCTTTGATAAGCTCTTTCGTGTCGGTTGATGACGCGTTTTCAAGACTTTTGTGACATGTTTCTTTGTATTCTGTTGATTGACATAGCATATCAACATTTTTTTGTGAGTTAGAGATTTCTGCTTTTTGTTCTCCATCGTCACCCTTTGTTAAACTAACTGCGACGGCGCCTACCATAGCCACAAGAAGTATGCAAGATACACCAAGAAGTGCATACTTTTTCCCTTGGCCTTGGCCACCATTATTGTCATTTCCTCCCATATTTTATTAATAACAATTAATTTATCTAATAAACTATATTGTATTTTTTTCTTATAGCCCTTTTTTCTGGGCAGTGTTTTCAATTGCCCGGTAGGGAGGGCTATGTTTTGTTTCTCAATTTTATGAGATTGATTATAAATACATATGCATTGAAGTACTTGTAGCTACAAAAAACAAACAGGTTCCCTTGTGAAACGGAAAAATATTTGGAAAACCATTTGTTTTAACTCCTAAATTTGGATTACAACATTGCCTGAAGTTTAGTAATTGACTAATTTTGGCATTTAATTGTTAAGTGATGATTATAATGGGCTTACATTAGAGGATGTCCTTGAATTGTGGACTTAACACTAATTTTGTTCGTTGTCCTTGACCAATTTTTTTTTTTGGGTCAAGTAGCTTAGTGGCTAGAGAAATTCACCTTAAAGATGAATAAGTGGGGTGTCTGGGGTTCGAACCCCGGTCCCAGCACAAATTGTGCATTATCCCTTATCAAATGAGCTAAGCTCATGGGGACGTCCTTGACCAATGTTATTATAGGCACTTATGAATTAGTTAGAGTTAGTTATTCAATTAGTTAGTTTAGTTGAACCCTATCAATAAATTATTATGTATGTAAATCACTATCTTTTTTTCAATCTATATGATTTTTTATGAGATTTTACATCAATAACATATTTTTATAATCCATTTATCTCCTATAAGTATGTAGAGTAGGCCCAATATATTAAGTGGTCTAGAGAAAAAGGCTTTTTAAAATATATTTTTAACAAAATACGTATAACAAACATTTAATTTTGTAGAGTTGAAGAAGGTTTTAACCAATGACCAAGAGCTTTTGAGGTCTTTTCAATAACTAATTAAGCTATGCAAATGTCTATAATTTTTTTACCATATTATATATTTATACCCAAATTAAATTTTTCTGAGATTTTTTTAATGCAAATTTTGAGGCTAAAGTTCTTATTTGAGTTGCTCAGTGACTTTGAACAAAATAGAAAGACATATTTGATTCCTAATATTTTCCATATGGAGTTAAGAAACTCTAATGATATTGGAACACAAACTCGACAACAATACGACAACTACGTATTGTTCAGCCTATTGATACGACGGACAATATTTTTTTCTCAACTTTTGTTTTAAAAGAATATATTTTTTAAAAATATAGAGGAGGATTTTTGTAAATTCAGTTGTCTCATTAACAAAAAACATAGGGTGTTAATCATTTTTTTAACATAAATATCGTTAAACTCTTTGACTACTTCATTAACCACAAAAGTGTAAAACAATAATAACCACTTATTTTAAAAAGAATAAAAAAATGACAAAAGTACATAAATTTATATAAAATACTAGTGGTTAATATAAGTACATAGATTTATTTTACATAAATTAATCTATGGACTTCCGTGGTTTTATGAAACTTTTTTAAAATAAAAGGTTATTGCTTTGCACTTTTGTGGTTAACGAAGTAGTCAAAATAGTTATAGTGCATTTTATGTTAAAAAATGATTGACATCGTATAATTTTATGGTTAATGAAGTGGTGTACTGGATGATGATAAAAACTCAATTTTTTGTTAGAACACAACTTGTTAAGGAATGAGTGTATTTTCTTAGGATTTGTGCTAAATATTTTGTCAACGGTTGAACATATTAAGAGAAATGATATATTGATAACCTTTTGATTGTCCAACATCGTATATCTATACTGTATAGATATTATATCATTTTTTAATTAGTTGTTTCTTTCTCTAATGGTCACATCAATAGTTATAATTGATGTATTTTTATTCTAGTTGTTCAAAAGTTGTTGATTTTTAAATGTTCATATATGATTGCTCCATATTAAAGTACTATCAAGATAATGATTTTAACAAGAGTCAATGAGTGTTGCCTCTTAGGATTTATACTTACAAGAATGTTCCAAAAAAACAAATTTTAACATCAACATTGTATTGTTCCTTAATACACTTTTTTTCTGCGTAAAAACAAAAAAAATGTGGCATGCACTCTCTCTCGCTCCCCCTTTTCTACGCCATTTTCTCTCTTTCTTCAACTCTCCCATTACTTTTCTCTTACATTTCCACTCTTTCTTCTTTCTCATTCACTCTGCCTGAGATCTAATTGAGCAAATGAGATGAACTTTTGGGGGGTGATGGAGATGGTTTGACATTGGTAAGAGGAGAATAGCTATGAATCATGTCTACTACATCAATGAAGGAGAATGGCATTAGAGTTGTTGGGGGAGTCTGGGTTCACATGAGAAACAATGGGCCCAATGCTCTAGAACTATAAGAGAGGGAGGTACCAAATCTTCACCCAAAAATTTAAGTCATTAGATTAATGTGTCACCTTTCATATAAAACGAACATTTTATCTTATTCAAAAACGATGTGAAACTTAACCACTCATACTTTTAAACCCAACAATCACCACCACAAATGTTAGTTATCCCCTCTTATAACAGGATCCAACACACGATCCACTCCTACTCCCTAACCTAGTCGAATCAGGGGCTGTTATACCACTTGTTGATGGGGGAATTAGGGGGTCACAGGAGAAACAACAGGTCCAATGCTTCATGACCACAAGAGATGAAAATGGCACATCTTCACTCAAAACCTTAAAACATTAGATTAATGAGTCACCTCTCTTAAAAATCCAATGTTTCATCCATTCATAGGTGATATGAGACTTAACCACTCACAATGTTGATCCATGATGCTCGGTTTAGCAAGTGTACTAAATTCTCGTCAAGTAGTAAAATTTAGGCTAAATTATATATTCAGTCCCTTAACTATTTACGAGGTTTCTAGATATCCTCCTCGTGTTCATGTGCTCATTGGTGTTCAAATTGGAAACTCGGTGCAATTTTACAGAATTTCACCGTGTTCATCATCATCTTCATAACTTTTGAAGGTTTATGCAGAATTTTAGTTCAATTTTATGTGTTATTGTTGTTTGAAGATTTATGGGTTTAAGTTTTGGGTTTAAATTTGTGTTAATTTTGGATGATGATGTGGATACTTAATTTTTTAGTGTTTTTTTTTTTGGATCAGATGATGAAGTGATGAATTTTTCTGGGTTTGGTGATGAAGATGATGAATTTTCTTGGATTGAGGATGAAGATGATGAATGTTACCTTTTTTTTTTCTTTCACAAAAGTTAATAGAAAGAATTTATTTGGTTGATAGAGGTTAGTTAAGGGACCAAAAGTAACGAAAATTAATTATGTGACCATTTTTTTTTCCAGACAACTGGAGAAGAAAAAATCAAAAATTATGTGACCATATGAAACCTCATAAATAGTTAAGGGGCTGGATATGTAACTTAGCCTAAAATTTATATAAGTTCGTATCTGCAAGGATTGTGAAATGGGCGACAAGCTTAGGTGAGTCCAATACCTTTGAAGGTTTTAATGAGTGACAAACTATTGTCACAAAGGCGGTAGAATATGTTTAAAGCTATTACAGATTGAACGATTATGGGTCAGGTCGCAAAGCTAGGGTTACTCGATCAATTTATTTTACATCCTCTAACGCATAAACAACATTAAGAATAAATCATAATCGAATAAAACCAAACGTAGCAATTGTATTCAAAGGGAACTCAACATGTTACATTGTTCAAGCAGTCACAAAGAAGGTCATCTACATGACCTAACCTAGGAAATTAGCTATCATGATATCTAAACATAAACAAAAGAATATGTAAAACAATACATGAATCATGATCACCATGGGTCGATTCCTCGCCTCCATAATGCGTCAGATCGTTGGTAGCCTTCACAAATCATGATTTTACTTGTTTCTTCTCGCCAAAGCGTGTTTTTCAAGTGAGGCAAGACCTCTTTATTTATAGGCAAGCGTTTTTCAATATTTTTGGAATAGTCTGTGTGTGACGCGCATCGCCTTGTGCTCATCACACATGAGGCAGTGATTGAACACCTTCAAATCTTTCACAAGGTGCGCGATGCACAGATCAATGCATGCATCACACATCTACCAGTAGTTGTACACATGATCTTCCTTCGTGAATACACGATGCACAACTCCTAGCACACATCGTGCATGAGGCAATAGTTGTCCTTTCATCAATTCTTCATTACTTTTCTCATTTCTCCTTACCGAAACGTTTGTGGTGACTATGCCCCAAAAAAATTACTTGATTAGTCTTGTAAAAGCATAGCACGATCACAAAGTTGTCTGATTTGGGTGACTTGATGTGATTCAAGGCCTTGTGCTTCGAATCATTCTCTCATGCTCATCCATTGAATAATTTGCATACACTCGACTAAACACAATTGAGAACTTGCTAAAAAGACTCTAAAATAACACATAAATGATGCTAAAAATACTATATGACTGACCGCCATCAGTCCACACCTTAGACATTTTGAGTAAAAACTACCAAGATGACCAAATTGACTAATGAAAGCTTAGTTGAAACGCCAAAAAGAATGTTCAAATACGCGAGCAGTGTGACACTCAAAATCCAATATCAAAATATGTACCAACATACAAGAGTTGGGAGTAAAAGTGCACAATAGTTATAGAATTATTAAACAAATATAAACTGATCAGATTTTATTTGAAATGGGTCTCACACATGTGCTTGAAGATTCACAGGTTGAACAAGAAACATATACAAGTCTTCATTTACTCAACTATTAATTTTACAAGCCCCTCTTATGACAATGGTTTAAACAATGAGGTGTCCATGGTTCAATTGATTGATGCAGTATTACAGTCTTTTTTATTTGCATAATTACTTCCTGGTTTTCTTCAATAACCAGTCTCCTACATGAATCTTCAATGCAGCTACCGTGAGAAGTGGAATGAAGATGATAGTGAAAGTATCCCAACCAAAAGAATCACTTGAAGCCAAATATTACCTGTTACAAGAAAATAATATTTAGGTGATGAAGGAAATTCATGTATCAAAAGCATTAATTTATCATTTATCGTTTGGAGGGTTTATATGAAATCTTCAAATTTAATCACCATATCATAAGCACCAAGTGATCATAGACATTTTAAAGAGTCTGAACCTAATCTTTATAACAAACGAGTAAGGTCGAGCTGAACTTTCAATGGGCCAGATCATAAGTCCCTTACGAGTGACTTGACTTATTCCTACCATTATCAACGACATATAAAGAGAAATAATATTTGTACAGCTACTTTGTGACAAGTCTCTCTCATACTCATATTGTGTTTTTACTTTCTCTCTATTGCTTTGCTTTTCGTGCTAATACCTACATTACTTTGTATATCTTTAGTTGTACTATAAATTGTTTAAAAAATGGTTTTTCAAATAACATATCTCCATACAAATATCTAAATGTGTTACTGGCCAAAGTTATGAGTATTATCCTTAACTTTACCTTTGTTAACCAAACCACTACTCTTTCCAGCTGCAGCTGGACCTTCAGCTTCAGCTCCAGCTCCAGCTCCAGTTACAGTTCCCTGACCTGGAGTAGCCCCTTGGTTACTTGTAGCATCCAAAGCAGCAAGTGAATAAGGAACTCCAGACTTCACAATCCAAGTATCACGATCGGTTGCATTCGCAATCTCAAAGAATTTACCGGGATAAAAAGCAGCTGCTTCAGTTGAAGATATACTCTTAACACCAGGCCATTTAACTCTTTTTGATGTGTCAGCACCAGGACCTTTATTATTATACTCAAAAAATGTACATGTATCTTTAAAAGCACTTCCCATCCATGGCATGTAACCTTCAGGATCAAAAATGTCATCAATGATTGAATCCATAATAACAACTTTGGAATATGACTTCCATGGTCTTCCTAGGTAAGCTATTTTGGGGTCTATCTTTGCTACTTCTGGTTCACCTGTTTAAAAATTCGGAGAAACGAAAAATTATTATTAATAACAGTGACACTAAATTTTAGAAATTTTTATGTTTTGTTTTTAAGTTTTAGTGCACCTGTGAAGTGACAACTTTGGAAAACAAAGCCACTTGAGCTGTCGGATTTGGATCTTCCGTCGGCGGCTACAAAACATTGTTGTTCTTCTAATGGTTTTCTTACGACTAGCTTGCAGTTTTGGAACACTGCAAAGGCGTCACCGTAGACCATGTCGATTGTGCCAGAGATGCTGCAGTCACGGTAGAATTGGCGTTGGGATTCGGCGAAGAGTGTTGCTTGGTAACCGTCTATTTGGCAGTTGTAGAAGATTGCTTTGTCTGCTGTAACTCGGAGTGCAACTGCTTGATGTTTGTCTGGTCCTGCTGTGTTTTCGATGCTGATATCCTTTGCCATGAAGTTTTCACCATTAACACCTGCAATTCATATCCAAATTAATAAAATAGGGTTGGTAGTAATGGTGGTTGTGATCGCTATTCTTGATATTGAGGAGAATAGCGGTCAACTCCAACAATAAGACCTTAATCATGTTGCGTTATGATTTTGGCAACATAAAGAATCATTATGTCGCAATCTAGATTATCGTCGCCATTTATTTAAAAGTCTATGACAGACCACCTTGATATTGACGTTGACTATCGAAAGTAAAAGTTTATAGTTTTTCTTGTAACATCTTAGACTATGACTTGATCGGTGCAAGTTTGACATAAACAAAAAACATATGTATGTGTCAAAATTGATTAAATCGATTGTTTATCCTTTTTTTTGTCAAACGAACACCCATCAAGTCACCATTTCAGCCTTGGTGATGAATTAGATATGAATTATGAATTTCTATTTCTAAAAAACATCGTCAATTAATGTAAATGTTTTGGTCAATTTTTAGGTAAACGTACTCCATGGTGAACCACATATCAAAGTGATTCGCGGTTAATTTTTTTTCTTGAAAATTCGGTATTCGATTTAAGAACTGACTAATTCGGATTCACCTTTAACTAACCTCCCAATGTAATAAAAATTGAAAGAAAAAAAATTAGCATGAATTGTTTGCTACTTACCAAAGGTTGCAGTGTTGTAAGGTAGGAGACCATCAGCATAATTGAGGCTACCAGTGAATTTGGTCTTTGCAGGACCATCACCAATGATGGTAACAAAAGCCATATCCTTAGGCACATTAACAGTCTCGTTATAAACACCAGCCTTAACATAAATCACAAAATTTTGTGCATTATTGGCAGGAACAGTCTTAATAGCATCCGTTAATGTCTTAAACTGTCCACTTCCATCTTGAGCCACAACAACATTAGGTTTAACAGTTGCTTCGGCAAGAAGTCGTCTTTGCCCTTCGCTAACCCATGAAGGATAACCATTATCAAGTGACAAAAGCCTCCTTTTAGCATTAGTTAAATCATAAACAGCATCAATCATGTCAATAGCATTACTACTTAATTGGATAGAAGTGTTCAAAGCCCTAGCCATTGTTTCACCGGCTTTTGTTGTTGTGTTTGCAAAACCATCCAAACATGTTTGTTGATGTGAAAGTGTACCAGTTAACCAAACTTTGAGATCATAAGAATATTCATGTATCTTATTGATATCAAATTTATCCACTGTACCAACAGATTTATGAATTCCATCGACAGCATAATCCAAAACTTCATTGCAAACTTCCATTGCTTGTTTTGTCATCTTGTCTTGTCCTAATTCTTGAATAAGAGATGAACTGTTTATATGTTTCAATAACTCCTCTGATGTTGCAGTGAAAGCTGCTTTGATAAGGTCTTTCACTCCAGCCGTTTCTGCCGGTGCTTTTGCAAGACTTTGGTGACATGTTTGTTGATATTGTGTTGATTCACATAACATCTGAAAGTTTTTAGGTTGTCCTTGTTGTGCATCAGCGACGGTGGCGACCATAGCTATAAGAAGTATGGAAGAAACACCAACAAGTGCAAACCTTTTACTTTGGTCACGACCACCATTATCACGTGTTCCTCCCATATTTCAAAATGCCCTATCAAGAGGGCTAACTCTTACTCTAAGTTCTCAATTTGTGACATTGATTCTATATATTCACATGTATAGAACTAATTTCACCACAAAGTGTATGTTAATTACCTTGTCAAACGGAAAAATAGTTGGGAATCTGTTACGAAAAATCGTGTTATTGTAATACCTAACTCCTAAACTTGGTTTATAACATTAGCTAAAATTAGTAACTGGCCAATTTTGGCATTTAATTGTTAAGTAATGTGATAATTATAATTGATTAGAGGATGCCATTGAATCGTGGAATTGAACACTAATATATGTTTACACGTGCGTGCGTGCATGCATAGTCTTTGCCGTTTGTTGTTGTTACATGGTCATGGTCCTCATGGATATGTTACGTTAGGTATTTGAGTTGTTTTTTTGTTACTCCTTAAATGATCAGTGTTATGTGCATATTCCTAGTAAATGTGTTCCACTTTCAACAGAAATTTGAATCTTAATTCGCCACGTTGTGAGAGTGTAATCCTTTTCGCTAAACCCAACCCCGTTAGTACTGGTGTATGGATTATTATTAACTTTAACTATAAAATCCTATAATTAATTAAATTAAGAAATCGACCCACTTTAGAAATTGTCCTTACATACGATGCCAACTAAACCACTTCCAATCATTCTACTTACAAAGATCTACTTAATTCTCAGGCTTGCGATGATTATGAAGATGACTTTAGTACAACGGTACCATAAAAAATTAACTGATTTCGGATGGATATTATTTTAAGACAGATTACCAAATCAGGTGGAGTTATGGAAAGAGGTGTAGTTCTAGATGTGCACCAACAAAGTTGTGTACTTTGTTTTAGAGAAATTGAAACAGCTAGTCATTTATTTGCAAGCTGTCCAAAGACTAGAGTAATACAAGGAGCTTATCTTTAACAGGATAGATTGGAACACGAGGTGGAAAGATGAATTGGTTGATAATTTTTTACTCTTACAAAGAGGTTTGCAAAGGGAAGAATGGTAGGAAGGTTTCTCATCTGATTTGGCTAGCTACAATGTGGTTGATAGGACTAAACAAATAGCACGATCTTGGTTTAGCTGTAGAGAAGGACGAAATAAGAATCTTGTTTATGCTAACTGGTAGGCTAATATACTTTGCTTATGCATAAAAAATTTCTTCTTGGGTTGCCCTTTCAAATTGAAATTTAGAAAATGGTGGAAATAACTTCACAAGAAATTGTTTCATGAAAGTAAAAAAGTTATTATAAAATAAATTTTTTATTATTAAGAGGTAATTTAGGAATGACATCGTTAAATAGAGTAAAAAGTAGTTAAACTTGCTTATATTTGATATCACCAAATGTGTATTTTTTTCCGCTTATATTTAAGACAGGTAAGTTTTCAAAATTAAACGAGTGACATACCAAGAATATGCAATGAAAAAGCTTATTTTGATCAAAAACTCTTGCACATTACATAATGCTTCCAAAAAGCATTTCAGAACACTGCTATTGTGATATAGCTTTTTTTTTTCCTTGGAACACTTTATTAGTGGGGTTGTGAATTCCCCTTCATGAGCTTTTATTTGGTGACATTCTATTTGTTCTCAAAGCTTGGCTCTTTGTATTTCTAATTCTAACTTGCCTATGGTACCCAAGTGGACTTCGTCCGGGCCGTCTGCGATTCTCAACGTCCTTGCAGCTGCCCACAGATGAGCCAGGACAGTGTCAGATGATACACCAGCTGCTCCATGCACTTGAATGGCCATGTCAAGTACCATCAATCCCATTTTTGGCGCAGCTACCTACACTCCAAGACCAGTCATAGTGATAATTTGAAAGAAAATTATCATGAGTGAAGTGACAGTAACAGAAGATTAGAACAAGAGTATACCTTAGCCATTGCAATAATCCCTCGAGCTTTTTTGTTTCCATACCGATCAAGCTGGTCCGCGGCTTCCAACACCAGCAACCTAGTCTTCTCTAGCTCGATTCGGCACTGAACAAATGATAGCTTAGTAGGCAAAGATCATATAAAAAGTGAAATTGAAAGATATTTTTATTTTTGACTTGCTCAACTCTAATACCTTGGCCAAATCTGAAACAAATGACCCATGTTGAGCAATCATTTTCCCAAAAGCTTTTCTACTAAGAGCTCTGTGAGCCATTAGTTGCATGCCTCGCTCGGCAGCGCCTATTAGTCTCATACAATGGTGCAGCCTTCCAGGACCTAACCTAGCCTGCAAATGCAAGTCGGCAAAAGATTAAAAATATGCTTTTTGGTACTTCAGCAAGTATCTCAAACAATACAAGATATACATCATTTGCATAAACATGTAACTCCTAGTAGAAAACATTCAAACTATCATTGATAAGTGATTGAACAGTCATTTAACTCTTTAAGCCATGGGAGAAATTGACAGATGAAAGTTGAAGCTGTTTTAGATTATTTGAAACATATTATATATCATATAAAATCATCTTAGAGTTGCTTAGCTTATCACTTAAGATTGATTGGTTTACATATTTTCCTTATAGATGAGGGGTTAAACTTTCAATCCTGATTGTATTTTGTTTACTTGAGATTGATTTACAGATTATCTGTATATGATATAAACTTTCAATCAAACGGTGAATTTCGTAAAATATGTATCCAATAAAAAGTTATTGAGTGTGTATGTAACATTTCCCAAGTGTTACACTGGTGTAATTTGGTATATCCTCTTCCTTATATATCATGACTTATTTCATTATTGAATTTGATTGATAGTCCAATATTAGTATAAACAAGGATTAATATTGTCGTTTTTTATAACATCAAACATTTCAATATGAATATAATTTAATTATTTTGAGTATTCCTTTTCCTATCTTTATTACTAAAATACAAATCCTACAACTTCAACAATTGAAATTTAATCCTACGAAATTTGGTTGTGGATAACTCCATTTGAGCCAACATCATGTCCTAATATTTAAAGTAAAAGAAATGTTTTTCAACTTACTTGAGCGATCTCGAATCCACGTCCTTCACCCATTAAGATATTTGTGACAGGCACACGAACATTCTCAAATACTACTTCTGCATGCCCATGAGGAGCATCATCAAAGCCAAACACCGTCAAAGGTCTCTTTATGTGAACACCAGGTGTCTGAGTATCCACTAAGATCATTGATTGTTGTTTATGCCTCGCTGCATTGAAGTCAGTTTTCCCCTGTGCCCATGTTCTTGATCAATCACTCTCTGATCTCTATTGAAATAAAATAGCATATTGACACTCAATGCAATAAATTTTAAACAAATATTTACCATGAGTATAAGAATTCTGCATCTTGGATCCATAGCACCACTAGTCCACCATTTTGTTCCATTTATAATATATGAATCTCCTTGCCTGTGAAAAGAGAAAAATTAAGAAAATAAGTAGTTCATCGCTTCATAAATGTCTATTTGCCTTCTATTGAGAAGCTAAACTCAACACCATTAAGGTTCTGTTTGGATAAACAGCTTAATGAAGCGCTTATAACATAAACACTTATCATATAAGTATTTATATATAAGCTATTTCTATAACAAGAGATAAAATACAGTCAAATACATTATTTTCATCAAAGCTATAAGCTGTTTTCATAAGTTATCCTGGAGAACTAATGAAAATAAGTTGAAAGCAACTTATAGACATGTCATAAGCTCTCTCAAATAGTCTCACAAGTGGTTCTGTCAGTAGATAAACTCAAACGATTCAATTAATACAGGCCCTAAATCAGCTCAATGGAAAGAACATGCACATGCATTGCTTCAAGATTATAGATAATTCTACCTTTTGATGGAACACTCAATATTGGTTGCATCAGAAGATGCAATTTGCGGTTCTGTCATAGCAAATCCAGACCTAATCTTCCCCTCAAGCAATGGAATAAGCCATTCTAGCATTTGTTCTTTATTTCCGTTGCGCAATAAAACCTAAAATGCAAGACTAATATTACACCCTTATCGAACAAAAATGTAATGATGATAGAGGAAGTGTTAAATCTGATTAACCTTGCAAACCGATAATATCATCTTACCTCCATGTTACCAGTGTCAGGCGCACCACAATTAAATATTTGTGGAGCCCAAAGAGAATGACCCATGAACTCACAAAGGTATCCATATTCGAGATTTGTTAGACCAGCCCCCAACAACAAGTCATTTGAATCACTAGAGAGATTATTATTGCTCCCATCAAACAGAATTTTTTTTGCCCTTGCAGCACTATCAACCTGCATAAAAGCAAACACACATTCACAAGATTTAGTCTAAAAACATAATACCACTACCAGAGAACATTTAGTATTTTGTTTCACATTATTATAAGTGGTATATTCTCCTTATAAGATTATCATGTTCTCTCTACCTATATTTTATTCTATCTTAATAAGCCCTACCATTTCAACCTATAAGTTAAAGTTTAGATTAGTTTCTAGCAAATAGCAACATCTTAGTTAACTTATGTCTATGGTTCTCCAGTTATGGAGAAGTCTTTACAAACTTATCGATGTTCATAGAAAAGTTAAATACATGAGCTTTTGAAAATTTGAGACGCAACGGCTAATTTCGACTCACACGGGAATTTGTTTAAAAACCGATGGTTATCGCAAGATTCTTTTAATAGGTCTTTTGATAGGATCATGGAGGCTAGAAAAATGAATCTTCTAGTTTATTCGAGAAGAGGATCTTTTAAGAATATTCTATTAGTTTGTTTGGTAGTATTGTTATTATGTGGTTGATGTACATGTCTTACCATGCGTATGCATCAACCTATATAAGCATTGTATTGTCCCATTAGAAAGAAATGAAGAAAAATGAATGAAAAGTAATTTTATTTTATCTTAGTTAGTTTTATTCTTCTTTATCTTTTAGCTTAGAACCCTAGTTTTATATTAGTTTGTTAGTGGTAGCTTCTGGTTCCTATCATCTTTTTCCATGCATGCTTCTTGAGAAGTTTCCGAACATACTTGTAATGATTCCACAATTTTGAAACTTCTACATAAGCATTATAATATCTCAATGTGAAACTCAAAGCTTGAGCAAAGATGTTTATTTATGTAACAATCTCATTGAAGTATAAACACATTCTAAAAGCACCACGTTTAGTTCATTCTCAGTGGCCCATAAATACTAATGTTGTTTCAGATTATCGAACATTTGAATAATAGTGTGAACTTAGGTCCCCTACGATGTAGCTTAGTGGTATGAGTTGGGATGCTGAATGAGTATTAAGAAGGAGGTCCAGGGTTCGACCCCTGCTGCTAACAAATTCCCTCTCCTCCTAAGAAACTAACCACTAACATTTTCTTATCCAAAAAAATAAAATAATAGTGTGTACGTTGAGAAGAGAACAGTGAAAACCCTTGTATACTAATAGCTAAGGTCTATGACGAAGAAATTAGTGCCTATTGTTAAATATTTTGGAGGAAGCTGTAATGTTTCAAAAACAGATGGAAAGATGTTAAAATCTTCTGAAACAACAAATTACAGATAAAATATATCGCAGAAGAGCAGAACATAGATACATACAGGAATCCATAAGTTCCACAAGCCTTCTTTCTTTGCTAACTCCTTCAATTTTTCCTCTGCTGGGTGAACAGTCCAACGTGCTTCTGATTGGGAAAGTTTATAAAACTCCTCTTCCATGGGGTATATGTGTTCCTCCATGAACTTAATTATTTTATTCCTTAGCACTAAAACCTTTTGACTAGGAGCAAACCTTCCCTCATTTGGGAGGTCCTGCACTAATTCTTTTGCATTTACACCTGATTTGTTAAAAGTTAAAATACCTCAGATATTATTGTAGTACTAATAATCGAATATGATTAGCTTCTGCTACAGCAATAAAATATATGTGACGCAATGTGAGAACCGATTAGTATAGCTACCTGAAGGAGGATGCTGAGGAAGCACAACTTTGCGTTCAATAAATTCCCAAGCAGCTTCGATGAGACCATTAGCAAGTACTTCTGTGTAACGAGCACGCTCACCACCAGATGCATTACCCTATATTGAACACAAAGAAGCCACATATAATTAAGAATATGTTTGGATTGCCTTATTTGAGCTTATCTATTGGCATAAACACTTGCGAGACTCTTCGAGAGAACTTATGAAAACAACTTATGACATGTCTATATGCCGATTTCAGCTTATTTTCAGGATAGCTAATGAAAATAGCTTATAGATTATATAAAAACAGTTTGACTTATTTTATCTTTTGTTATAGAAATAGTTTATACATAAGCATATGATAAGTCCGATTTGGGTGGGCTAGTTTAGCTTCTTCAAAAAAAAGAAGCATATGATAAGTGCTTAAATATTTTTTTTATATAAACAGAGCCTGAACCCCAAACTCAAATGACAATAGCATCTCTAACAAGTTGGGATACCTTAACCCATCTATTATACACTCCAGCATAAATTGAAGCGCCTCGGAAAAAAGAAAAGGCAACATAGAACTTCCATTCAGCAACAGGCCATTTTCTTCCCTGGCATCAAAAACTCATTGTTAGAATTCTTTAGTAGAGGAATTTTCTTCCAAATTGAAAATATAAAGTAACAGCACTTACTGCTAGAGAGCAATATTCAGCCAAAAACTCTGGTAGAGAAGGAATTCCCTGTGGCAATCCAGAACGTTCCATACCTTCTTGTACACTCTTTTCGCCAATATCTTTAACGTAACACTGTCAAGGAACAAAAAGCATGAATTACACTGTTAATTCAATTAATCAACAATTTATGTATCTATGACTCTACTTTAGGAACATTTTAACAAACTATAAAATATATGAAAATAATATCTTTATGCACAACGCAAATTACTACACAACGCAATGTAACAAATCCATCTTTATGCACCAAGATCTTGATTCAGAGCATTGAAATATAGTACATACCATACAGATATATGCAACATCACACATTTGGTTACCAAGGGTAGATAGTTCCCAGTCAAGTATGCCAATTACTCGATCCTGCAGCATAAACAAAACTTATCAGGCATAGGACCTGGATTCTAACTCCAAAATGCTAATCTTAACAGTGTCCAGACTCCAGAATATTATGCACATCGCAAAATAAATTTCGGTTTCTTTAGCATGATAGTTATGATACTCTAGTTTTGACCATTACCAGATAGAAAAATGTATGCATTAATATCAAAACAAAGAAAAAGGACTTAATTTTTCAACCAACGGAACTTTGGTAAAGTGTATAGTTTTACCGAATGAATCTTACCTCTGTGGGATGGAACACAAGATTGTCAATGCGAAAATCTCCATGAACCAAACCTGCTGTTGCTCCTGAAGAATCTTCAGAAGGGATATGATGTCGTAGCCAATCAATCAAAGCAAACATTTTCGGATTGCTTGCAGGTTTACCCTCACTGGTTGAGGAGACATATTGCTTAGCCCATCTCTCAATCTAAAATAAATAAACAATCCATTAAAGCTATCAAGTCGGTATCTGGTAAAATAAAATTATTTTGACCCTCACCTAACCCCTCTTTTGTAGCTTATATAAGTTCAATGCATTTGAGTTCAGCTTTTCTATAAATCCATACAGTGATACAAGGTTTATCAAGCAGTCAAATGGCACTTCTCCCTATCCTAATAAAATATATCTATTTGATAAGAAAAAAATCTTCTTCGAGACATAACCTTGACCGTAAACAATGAGACATATCTGAAAGAACTTACCTGTCTTTTGCAATAATCATTACGTCGCCCGTAATTTCCCAGACCGATGGAATCCACATTAGCAGAATGTAATGAAGCTAAGGTTTTAGCAGTTTCCCGATAAATTGCGCTCCTACTCTGTGGCGCCAGACCCTGACACATTCATTTAACACAATTCAACAACAAAACTAATGACAATCATGGTTTTCAATTGCGATCCACAGCCACAGCTGCAGCTGCAATTCAAAAGGATTTTGAGATCTCTGCAATGGCATTGCAACTGCAATTTTGACTGCATTTTAGGTTCCCAACAAAACTGCGACCACAACCACAATTTAAAACCATGATGACAATCCATTCCTGCAATCGATAATTTTAGTTTAGAACGTTAAAGATGCATATAAATAAACCATACTGGTAATTTGGGATCGATGAATATCCGTCCTTCCAAATACTCCATAATATAAAATGGTGTTCCAATAACAGTTGGATCATTGCACAAACAGAAAACTTTAGGAACTGGAACATTGGTATTATTGCCTAGAGCCTGGAGAACCTGTAAATTGAAGGACAAAAAAGAAAACAATCAATTTTCTTTCTCACTAACAGTCTAACACTGTTTCAAAGATCTATCAATTCAATGCAGACCTCTTCAGATTTTATCTACTGACATAAGCACTTCTAAGACTATTTGGAAGAGCTTATGAAAACAGCTTATGGCATGTCCATAAGTTCTTTTCAGCTTATTTCCACAAGCTCGTCAAAATAGTTTATGAAAATAGCATATAGCTTATATAAAAAAATCGACTTTATTTTACCTTTTGTTATAGAAATAGTTTATACGACAAACGCTTATTTATGTTATACGGGACTAATCAATTTGTTTATCCAAACATGTCTCATTCTATACCAACAACTTTTTCAAATCCAAAACTGGTTAACATTCAAAAATCATCACTGAATCATTCTAAACCTGAATCTCTTAATTTATACCATAAGAGATTAGGATTAAATATACAAACCTGAAACTCTCTTTCAACAGCATGAGCTGAAGCCAACAATTTCCCAGCAGGCTTTTTCCTAAGAACATATTTCTTGACAATGGATCCATTTGAACCAACTTCCATCAAGTATGTTGGATTAGATTGTCCATGTCCAAACTATATAACAATTCAAAAAAATCAAACACAAAAAGAATAAATTTTGATGCAAACGAAGATGACCCAGATGGATAAAAAATGCAAAAATGAATGAAAAATGGAACCTGGGAGAGATTGAAATGAGTTGGAGAAAGAGGGAAGCCAGAAACGTTGGAAGAACAATAATTGAGGAGAGAGTCATGGTTGAAATGGTGAGAGTCAGGTGAATTCCCCGCCATATCCAAATCCAAAATTGATCTATAACAGAGAGAGAAGAAGAAGATAGAGTTGGGGGGTGTAAGTAGCAGTGATGTGTGAAGACAATCAAATCAATCTAGGATCCGATGATGATTACAAAGATGTTTGTGTCTGTCTGGTTGAATTGATTTTTCAAACGTTTCCTTTACGTAATACTAATATAATATGATAGTAATTTATTTGGTCTTTGCCATTTTGGTCGTGATTGTAGGCAGGATAGTAATGACAGAGTTTTCATTTCAACACATATTTTTCAAAGCACTTTACTCGATCAGTTGAAATTTCAACTACCTTGGGTAATCTCTCTGCTGAACCACATAATCAATCCTCGTAAACACAATATTTATGGACTTAGAAGACACGATATTGTTATGCATAATCTTTTAGACTCTATATAGAAGGTCAACAACCTCTAGTGTTAGGAAACTGAAAGTGTCAGAAGCAAATGGTATAAACGCACTCTTTAAAAATAATAGTTCATTAGAAAAGTGTAGTCCTTGAATTTAAACCCTTATACGAATCTTATTTTATGCGTTAATGAATTTATATATAGAAATTTTATACTACATCCGTCCCTAATTATAGGACCCTTTTGCCAAAATCACGGGAATTAAGAAAATTGATAATAGTATTAAATTTGTTTATAATTACTATTTTTTTTACAATTTTATCCTTAAGAGAGAGAGTTAGTTTATGTTTTCAACCTAATATTTATTGTTGATTGAAGAAAAAGATACAAAATAAATAGAGGTATGGTGGTAAAGAAATAATTAATGTAATTGAAAATAGCAAATGAGTCTTGTAAAAAGGGACAAAAAATATTTTCAAAATAGTCTTATAACTAAGACGAAGGTACTATTCCTTATGGAAATTTATTTGTTTTGAATGCATAACCGCAACTTCGGAAGCACTCTTTAGTTTCATCCATAATTTAAAGTTCTTTTTTTTTTGGAGAGAATCCATTATATTTATATGTGTTTATGTGGCGACCTACTCTCAAAACTTCCTCATCTATTGTTAAAAGTGTTTTGATTTTTGTGTACATAACAATGGAACAATATACCATTAAACTCTCACTACTCTTAACACTTTTATTAACATTCCTTCAAAAAAATACTTTTATTAACATCAAATTAAATAAATATAAACTAGATACACAAAATGTTTTTAATTTTAATGAATGAGAAAGTTATAACTTTTATTCACAATAAATCAATTTTATCTTTTATTTTAATCCGTATGATTTATTATTGTGAGTGACAAGCAAAAAGCAGAGTTCCTTTTTGAATTAAAAAAGACAATATAAAGAAAACACATCGAAAACAATAATACTTTTCATTGATATGAAATTCGGTCTACAAGGCAATAAACAAAACATTTTATTGGTATTAGGTAGAGATAAAACAGT
>Ga0315915_1002848_pt1 | contig 21976 bp, 10 predicted proteins | sample MpolbnodulesMG_FD_207738 | JGI IMG/M metagenome (GOLD analysis project Ga0315915, IMG submission 207738) | Medicago polymorpha root nodule microbial communities from Los Angeles, California, United States - branched nodules | ecosystem: Host-associated > Plants > Roots > Nodule | place: USA... | reverse complement strand
ATTTCACTTGATCTTCCCCAATCACTTGGTCTTTAATGAGTGATTTTTTTGTCAGTGTTAGTCCTTTTTTTTGGTAGAAATTACACCGACGTATATTTTGGGGTCGAAATTGTAACGCCAATTTTTTGTGGCCAATATATAATTAACATTATGTAATTTATATTGATATATATGATAATATGACTTTTATGTGGTGAAACTAGTGCAATACTTATTTATTCGTTATTAATGTTTACGCATTTGATTTATTCGTTATTACATTTCATTTAATTTTGTTCTAATATATGATTCTTTTCTTAAAGATTTTGTCAAGTGAAACATGTCTGAGGTTGCAAAAACTGAAGGACGTGTTAGGTACTCCGCGTTTAAAAAGACGGTTAAGGTTATGATAACGCCGACCGACTCTCTTGATGATTTGAAGGCACAACGTAACACTTATTTTGAGCATCTTGGTGAAAATCAATATACACGTCACTTGTTTGATCAAATGCCATGCATGGACCTATGAGAAGATAGAGATGAATACGCATGGAAAACGGCAAGCTATATGTCTTGGCTTATTGAAGACGATAGCAACGTCGGATTTATGTTTCGGAATATGGTGGAAAATAATATATTATATATGTATGTTCGTTCCATATGCAATTGCGTTGAATGTAAGTAGGGATTTAATTTAATAATATGAAATGAGTTGTAACGTGTTGTTTAATTATGGACACTATGTAACATTTTGATGAATTTCAAATTTTTGGGTATTTTGAACCAAATGTCGGTTTCATTTAATTATGGACAATTGTGAAAGATATTGTATTTTTCTTGTTTATGACTGAGTTTAAATGTTGTATGAGTTATATTGCATTTGGAAATGTTCTGGTTTAATTACAGGTAAAAACTTGCCGAAAAATGACTTGAAAATGCTTTACAATTATGCAGAACCCACTGTCTGCATAATTGTTTTTCTCAACAGTTAACTACCGAGGTTTTACTCGACTGTTAACTGTAGCCGGTTTTGCAATTCCTCGACAGTTAAACAATATAGTATTTTACTCGTGTGTCTCAACCTTATGATATGTGTGAACATCAATTTTCAAGCAAATAATATTTTTGCTTGAGGGGATGCTTATGTCTATGATCATATATGATATGCAAATAAGAAAGGAAAAGTAATTTTATAGTAAAGAATATTTTTTGTCCTGCCAACTGGAACTTTCCATACGGTCCTGTCAAAAATAGTTATTTTTACTATCTAAAGAAGATAAATAATTATTCTGATGATGTTAGCATTAAATAATTTTTCCTTAAAAAAGATACATGTCACATTCTTTTATAAATTAAAATAGAGGAATCCTGTGAAAAGGACAAACAATAGAAAGGTGAAGAAGGTAAGCTTGTTAATTGTTATAGTTGTCTGCTTGTGCATCATTAAAGAGAAATGCCGGTGTCTTGTGTGTGTCTTTGACAAATGTTTATAACTTAGAAGTTAAAATGTACAACTGATAGATAAAACAAAATGTTAGCATCTTGCCGTTTTTTAGTTTGCTTGGTATGATATTAATCCAAAAAAAAAATTCCCTAGAATAAGATAAATTCACAAATTGTTTTACAAAGAGTGTCACGTTTCATCTTACAGATCAATTTTTGTAAGGATGAGTTTTTTAAGGCTGAGTATCATAGCTATCCATTCTATGGATTCAAAGGTCACCTACATGAGATGAATTCATTGAATGTGTGAAAAAGCAAAAATGAGAAGAAAAGAAAATTAGAGAAATTGGAAAAATACTCATTTGCAATTAAATTTTATACCATAATCTTGCCATCTTGCAATTTTTACAAGACTAACTTGGTAAATATGTTTAAAAAATTGATTTTTTTTAAAGGAAAATATAGGATATATAAAAAAAATAAAGGGTGTAATGTGTTTTTAGTCCCTATAAAATCATAAGTTTTCAAGTTTAATCCTTGTAAAGTTTTAGTCTTTTCTAATATTGTAGTTTTTAAGAATAGTCTATATTTTGAAAACTTTTTATAAAAAATGGATATTTTTTTATTCTCCAAAATAGTTCTTATAAATTACAAATAGGGACTAAAAATGAATAAATTTTTTTATGGACTAAACTTTAAAAGTTTATAATTTTGTAGGGACTAAAAATATTTTAATATGTCAACTCTCATAGAAAATTTTGTCATTTTGCAATTGCGGTCTACTTGACTCAAATGATTAATCTTTGGCACGTCGAGTATCCTCGATTAAAAACAAAAATTAATGTCAAATGTGTCATTTGAATTTGACTACATTAACTGCATTTTCTTTTACTATACGGAATCCAATTCCTTGTGATTAAAAGGAAAATGCTACTTGAAAACAAAATGTTATTTGTCCCAAAAAATATAATTCAAGAGATCATCACGAACATAAGTGTAAGCAAGGTTAAATTTGTATGTCATTCATCAGTCAATTTTTTTTTTTACATGTATATTAATCAAGGTTTAAATTAAGTCTCCTATTTTCAATTGTTCAATCATTTATATTTATATGACATAGTGCAACAAATGATTATATTTCATGAAAAATATTTAAACAACTTGCAGCTCCATAGTAGAAGAAGTGGAAATGGGATCAGAAGAGCTAAGCAAGAACCTTTTGCAGCATCAAAACCCTTCAGAGGAGGAAGAAGAGCCACTAAGGAAAAGAGTATGGGAAGAAAGCAAGAAGTTGTGGATAGTAGCAGGTCCTGCCATATTCAATAGGTTTTCAACATTTGGTATCATGGTAGTTGCTCAATCCTTCATTGGTCATATTGGTTCAACCGAATTAGCTGCTTATGCCCTTGTTATGACTGTCCTAGTCAGGTTTGCAAATGGTATTCTGGTAAGTCAATTATTCCTCAATCGTTTAAATCGCAGTCGCAGTTCTGATGTTGCCAAGAACCGTGATCAAATATCATCGATGCTACCTCAATCGCAATTGTATTATAGACTTCAAAAACCTTGATGTCACAAATACAATTGTGATCGAAGGCAGCGTATGAAAATTTTGCTTTAATTAATATTCATTATGTATTCATATCTTATCACCGATGCTACTTCAATCACAATAGTATCATAGATATAAAAACCATATGTCACAAATACAATTGCGGTTGATGGCAATTTATATAAATTTTGCTTTAATGAATAATCTTTATGTATTCATATCTTGCATGTGAAAAAATAAGCTAAACTTATTTACAATGTTTTTTTGTGCAAATTGAAAATTGTAGTTGGGTATGGCAAGTGCATTAGAAACACTATGTGGACAAGCATATGGAGCAAAACAATATGATATGCTTGGAGTGTATCTTCAAAGATCATGGATAGTTATATTCTTAACCTCAATTCTTCTTCTTCCAATTTACATTTTTACCAAACCAATTTTAGTGGCACTTGGCCAAGATGAAAATATTGCACAAGTTGCTGGAAGCATTTCAATATGGTCAATAGGCATAGTATTTGCTTTCTCTGCATCATTCACTTGCCAAATGTTCTTACAAGCACAAAGCAAGAACAAGATTATTGCTTACCTTGCAGCCGTTTCAATTTCAATACATGTTTTTATGTCATGGCTTTTAACTGTGAGGTTCAAGTTTGGCCTTAATGGTGCAATGACATCAATCCTTTTGGCTTATTGGATGCCAAATTTGGGCCAGCTTGTTTTTATCATGACAAAATGTCCTGATACATGGAAGGGTTTTTCATTTTTGGCCTTCAAAGATCTTTGGCCTGTTATCAAGCTTTCTTTGTCTTCTGGAGCTATGTTATGGTAAGAATTTGAGCAATTTTAATAATCAATTTTTAAGATTATGTATGGTTTGTAATCATAATTTTGGCTAATGTAACATTTTCTTATTAGTTAGTTTAGATATTGTGCCAATTGGCAATTATTTTTAGTGTATAAAAGCCATTTCATAAAAAGTTTTGGAGTTTGAAACATTAAATAAAAAAAAATCAGTTTTGGTTACTGTTTTTCAGAAAGTATGTGATATAATTAGCTATATCCTATGCTGCTCTATATTACAGTTGTATCATTAGGTACATTTTATTACAGTAAAAGAACCATAAGACTAACATGAAGCTGTGGTCACTTTTACAGTCTTGAAATATGGTACAACACAGTTTTGATTCTTCTAACAGGGAACATGGAAAATGCTGAGATTTCCATTGATGCTCTTGCTATATGGTACTATATCTCTCATTCTCATTCTTACTTTTACTTCAAAATTTAGTATTAAGAGTCATATTGAAACTAATCTATTGATTTAATCAAAATTATTATTTTTGCAGCCTCAACATCAATGGGTGGGAAATGATGATAGCCCTTGGTTTCTTTGCTGCAGCTAGGTACATCATTGTGATCACAATCTTATTTATCTTCATCATCAAAGAGAATAAAATGTAGTAATTTAGAGCAAAGGCATAATCATTAACATTTTGTCGATTTCTCAATCCACCCCTAAGTTCCGGTAGTGTATTTTTTACCTATTTATGCATACAGGGGGGACTAGAAAATCATTTAACATTTTTTTCTTTAATAAAATAAAATTTATTGAGAAATTTCTTGTCAGTACTAAATGTAAGGCTAAATTAAACTTTTTTTTGCAGTGTTAGGGTGTCAAATGAACTAGGTAGAGGGAATTCCAAGGCAGCAAAATTTTCCATTGTGATAACAGTGCTCACATCATTTTCCATTGGATTTGTGCTATTCTTGATCTTTCTATTCCTAAAGGGAAGACTTGCTTACATTTTCACCCCAAATCCAGATGTGGCAAATGCAGTTGGAGATCTATCCCCTTTGTTATCATTCTCCATATTGATGAACAGTGTCCAACCTGTGCTCTCTGGTAAATATTTACATCATCACTATTATTTACTATTGCTTATTGATTCAATTTTTTTTTGTTACATTTCTTAAACTTTAATTTTAGTCCTTAAGATTATAGGTGGCATGTGAACCTTATCTAATATTATCTGCCGTTAATTAGAGATCAAATAGCTCAGATTACACAAACAACAAATTAATTAATTATAAACGATCACAACCGTTGACTTAAGATCTGACAGTCCAAATAGACCTACTCGTCGTTACAGCAGAGAATCCAAATTCATCTAAAAATGTTGTTGTGAATAGGTGTTTCTGTTGGAGCTGGCTGGCAAAGTGTTGTAGCATATGTAAACATAGGCTGCTATTACCTGATTGGTATTCCTATTGGAGTGGTCCTTGGTAATATTCTCCATTTGCAAGTTAAGGTAATTCATTTGTCATTTACAAGAAAAAAAGTTACTTTGCACAAATGTGAAGAGTGAAATATTAGTATTACTAGTATACTCTTTACTGTGCTACATTATTTATAAAAAAAATTTGGTAACCATTGTATCAGTACGAAACATCCACCGATGACTAATCTCTTACAGAGGACCTCACCGACTATATTTAGTGGGATCTTCCCTTCCAACTACATTTTTTGGTAATCATGTCATTGGTACGAAGTATTTATCGTCTTTAACAAACAACTAATATGTGTTGGGGAATCTAACATACCACCTTTGTTGGGATCTCTCATATTAACCATATTTTTTCATCAAATAGCCTCGAACGTGAGACTTTGCGTTGATATATTATTTATAATTTACTAAACTATAAAAAATCAAGAGATATATCAGATCAAATGAGATACATCGTCCTCATTGAAGATTTAGAATAAAATTTATTGTGAAACCTATCATTCATGAAATCATGGACTAAAACTCAAGTCACTACCATGAATTTCATGAAATGTCACTGCCATGAATTTCATGAAATGTCTAATCATTTATATCAACTGCAATTGGTTGGATTGGTTGGATTCCATTACTTTTTTGACAAATATATATACCAAATACCAAATAGAAAATGGGATCCACATATAAAGTATAATTTAAAGAGAGATTAATGCTTCCCATATCGCATAATGATTAAAGAGATATTGCTGGTGCCGAAATTGGGTCACTTTTGTAGGGTGTTTGGATTGGAATGCTGTTTGGAACATTTGTTCAAACCATAATGCTTATCACAATCACATTTAAGACTGACTGGGACAAGCAGGTATTAATCAATTTACTATATTCTCTATAATTGTGAAATTGATATCCGTTTATTGAAGCAGCTAAAAATAACATATGTATTTTACAGGTTGAGATGGCTAGAAATCGTGTTAATAAATGGGCTGTAGTGGAGAGTGATGAATCAAACAACACATCAAGGATATCTAGCTAAAGGATATCAAGAGGATGTTCAACTCAGTGAAGAAAGTCTAATAAGGAGAAAACTAGTATACTTATATAAGATTCTCTCTTCTAGTCAAAATACCCCTAGAGGCTAGTTATGATTTATTTTATTTATTTTTCATAGATAGATATGATTTAAAAATTAAAAAAAAACAATTTAGACTTTTAGTAAAAAAAAAAGAAAAAGTAGTACATCTCCTTTCATTTTCTTCTCAATGATGGGGAAATTTAATTCAGATTCATTCTATTGATATATGTTTTCTCTCATATTTTTCTTCTTAATTAAAACTAATTTGAGCTAAGCGATAAAGAGTTTGAAGTTTTGAGCTCAACTCAGATTAATGAGAAAAATTAGTCTAACTACTGAAATTTGTGATTAGAAAAATTATATTAAAGAAGAGGTTTGAAAGATCTTGTCAAATTCTCCAAATTATTTATACTTTTATAATAATCTCAAAACAAACAAAATACCAAGCATAAGCATTCACACAGACAAACAGCCAAGAGTAGAGAGGACTAGCCTCATCAGTCATACTCATACTAACTTTTTAGTTTTTGTATTATAAACACACGATAAACTTAGATCAACCGCACAAAATTCATCGTTCCACAAAATAAAATTTATTTATTTACTATACATTTATTTAAAATAGATTTGAAATGAGTTGATGTATGGCAACTACATATGTTCTCCTAACTCGATTTGACCACAATATCATATTTGATCAATTACGGGCTTAAGAGTGAAGTAAATATCTTCCCATGTCACACAACAAAAAAAGGAGTACTTGTGATGAAATAAATATTAGTTACATTTAAATGGTGTGCATGGTCAATATAAAGATGCTATTCTATCAAAAAAAATATGCTAAGTGGTCGGAATTCAAATGTAATATTTTTCACTTATTTATTTTAATGAATGAATTCCTGACTATTAGACTACTTGATAAAAAAATATTAACAAAATGAGAGCCAAAATATAAAATTTTATATTATAGAAACTAATTATATAACAAATCAACAAAGATCAGTTGTAGCTTATTGATGGGATGAAAAATATTTTATTTTTTAATTAGAGACAAAAATTAAATATATCAACAAAGTTTACTAATTAAAAACATAACCAGGCCTTTGTTTTTTTAGGGATAATCAAGTCTTTGTTAATTGTAAGGACTAATCAAGAATGTATAAACTTTTATAGGGTTGGCCTAAAACTTTTATAGTTTAGCGTGACAATCTCCGTTAAAGAACCGACGCGTGACATAAGGTGAATTCTCATCTTTTAACTAGAATTTTTCCACACACAAGTCATGAATAGAACTCCTGACCACATACTTAAGGGGGTCAAATCCCTTATCGAGAAAGATTTCAGAACATATAAATAGTGATTATTTTTTACCGTTAATTTTTTTGGCAGATATTTTTTATCTTTATTATTGATGATAACAATGATCATTCTTCCATTTAAAAAAGGGTAAACTACAGTTATCTTTTTTTATAGAAGTTTGAATTACACTTTCTTCTCATTTTATGTTAAAATATGAATTCCCTTCCTTGAACATTAAATATAGGGTTAAATAAGTTTTTCATCTCTATAAATATAGAGAATTTTGATTCTAGTCCCTAAAAATTTAAACTGAATGTTTTCATCCTCATAAAAATAATTATTTTGTTTTTGGTCTTTAATGACCACTTTATATTCATATGAATGTCAAGATTATAACTTTTTTTATGTTCAAATTGTATCCATGTTATGTTCATTTATTATGTTCAACTTTTATATATTCATATTATGTTCAAAAACATGTCAAAATTATATCTATTAGAGAGCAAAATCAAAACAAAAAAATTCTTGAGGATGAAAACATCTCATTTTATTTTTTAGGGACTAAAATCAAAATTTGATATATTTATAGGCACGAAAAACTTGTTTAATCCTTAAATATATAGAAAAAATTACACACACCTACCTTATGAGACGCTTGAATTACACTATGCTCCCTTAATAATTAAATATATATTACACTTTAACTCATTTAAATATAAATAATTATTAGGGTTAAATATGTTTTTGGTCCCTATAAATATGTCAACTTTTCGTTTTAGCCCCTCTAAAAAATTTCTTCAACTTTTAGTCCTTAAAAATTTTTCCATCTTCACTTTTGGTCCCTCCTTTAAAGTAAACTCATATGTAGAATTCATATTTTTTAATAAAATTTTGCTGAAAAATTCATAATATTATAAAAAAAAACTCTCCCGAAAAAAATTATAATTTTTTAATAAAACATGAATTTTTATATTATTTATGGTTAAAAATTCATATTTAATTTGTGTTTTGTTAAAAAATTCTATTTTTTTTTTTAAAATGTTTTTACAATATTTTACACATTTCTGCATAATTTTATTACAAAATAAAAAAATTAAATTAAAAATAAGGACCAAAAGTAGTGATTGACAATTTTATAAGGACTAAAAGTTGAAGAAAAATTTTAAAGGGACTAAAACAAAAAATTGGTATAAGAACCAAAAATATATTTAACCCTAAATATTATCATTATAACATTTAACTTTAAGTCGTCCTAAATAAAAACTTTAAGTCACCATTTTTTTTTTGTTTTGGAAATAACTTCAAGACACGATGTAGTTTTGCACTTTGCCAATATCATTTGTAAAAAGATAAAAAAAAAAAAAAAATCTACAACCATTTTTAACAATTTTTGGGAAAACTTCTTGTTCTCTATTCTTTTGGAATATATATATATATATATATATATATAGACACACACACAAGGGGCTGTTAATTTACACTCACCTAAAAATACTAAGGTGTAAATTAGCAAGCTACACTCACTTATATTTTACTAAAACACCGTTTTATTTCTATTCTAATTAAATTTAAATAGAAGGACAATTTTGTAACTATCTTAATGAAGATCCTTAAAGAAAATAAACAAAAAAGACAATGACATGTCTAAGGTACAAAACATATAACAGAGACAAACTTTTAATGATACAATATTTTAAATTAGTGAGGTGTAATTTACACCCATCTAAAAACATTAAGGTGTAAATTAGTAAGTTACTCTCTAGTTTTTTTACCAAAAGGCAAATCCTATCCATTAGAAGTATGTTTTAAACAAAGGATAAATTTGTTAATTTCATTCTTAGACAAAACAAGAGAAACATGTTTCCTTAAATTTTTGTAAACAATATTCAACATTAAACAAACAATTCACATCGATGTTTTCTTAAATTTGCAATTTTTTTGTTGTTGATGTTAATTTCATTGCAATCTTTTCTTGAAGTACATATAACAATGTTAGTTCTAATAAATAATTACCATTTCTGTCTTTAAATCACTGATGAAGCTTTCGTTTTTTTTTCTTCTTCCAGTGAGACTACTAAAGATTTTTTATTGAACTAGTACAGTAGTATTGACGCAAAATAAATACAATAACCAGTAAAAAAAGATAAGCACTTTATGTTTTTTTAATTTAGGAATGAATTTTTTTTTTAGGTAAAAAAAGAGAAAGCTAGTTCTCAATTCTCTAGTGGACCTGAAATTGAAACACAACAATCAAAGTCATTTGCTTGTTAATGTCATCTTGGAATGATGAAAATGAGTGTAAATTAGTGAGGTGGTGTAAACAATTTGATAAAACATAAAAATGAGTGTAAATAATCAAGTAGGTATAAGTTGTTAAATGACATCTTAATGATTTTAGGTGGGTGTAGCTTGTTAATTTGCATCTTAATGTTTTTAGGTAAGTGTAAATTAACAACCCCTTAGCAATGTGAGTACAAAAAAGAAAGAGTTGTTCTAGAAGTTGTCCAAAAATAAATGTATAAATAACTTTCTTTTGTCAAAATTCCATATTATTTGTGGCATGATGAGAATTAGATCCAAGTATTAAGGATTTGGATCCTTTTAAAATGCATTGAGTTTTACTCTCTCCTTTTAAAATGAGCATTTTACTCATTTCACAATTCACACATATTAAAAAAGGGAAAAGCTTTTGTAGAAAAGAAAAGGAAAAGCTAAATTGAGTCTATAAAACACAAGTCAATGAATCAAATATAGTAACTTTTTGTTGAAATGTGTTTATTGAATTTAAATTTTTAATTTGTAATAAATTTAATGCATAAAACTTTAAAAAATATTTCTACTTTTGAGTTCTTATTTTTTTGACAAAAATAAACGGTATTCGTTCATTTAAATTGATGGAGTACATCGATACAATACAAATCCAAATTCGCTAAAAACAAAAAGGATGAATCTCTGAACAAACTCACAGCTAGAGGTGTCAATAGAGCCCCAAATTTCAAAACTCACTTAAAAAAGCCCCCACCAAGCCCACTAAATTAAAGTCCCCTAATTCAACAAATTTATTTGGGGCCAAACCCACTATAAAATCTACTTATTTGTGGGCCTAAAAAAGCCCCATATTAATTATTTTAAAAAAAGTTTTTCTTGGGCAAAAAAAAAAGTTTATTTTTCGGTAAAAAAAAAGATTTTTTTGGGTAAAAAAAAGTTTAAGTTTTTTCCGGTAAAAAAAAATATTTCTAGAAATTTTGGAGCTTGGGGCCTTTTGATTTTTTTATTTGTGGGCTTGCATGAATGTGGACCTTTTAATCTTGTGAATTTTCAAGCCCCCTTATTATGTGGGCTGGGGCCAAAACTTCAAGGCCCCATGATATTGACACCTCTACTCACAACATCCATGTTAATAGCATAAAACGGCGAAGTAGCTATGCCTACAAATATGACTAATATGATTATATTTAAGTCTCCGGAATAATCATGTCTCCGGATCTGCAACGTTGATGACGAAAAAGTCATTACATTGATCGGATCTGCACTTGCTCAAAGATAATCTTTCAACTTGAATCAAATAAACATCACACTACAACGGAAAATCAAAAAATACACCGCACAAAAACAAGAAATCAAAACAAACAGAGTCGTGCAGAGACAACGAAATCACAAAAACAAACGAAAGAAAACAGAAAATATGTGAAATCACTTATTCAATTAGGATATAAGGAAAAATAGCTCGGAGAAGTGATTTTTGGGTCAAAATTGACCATAAATCACCCCTCTGACTAGTACTTTTGAGTTTTTTAACATGTGTCATAAAAGCACAAGTTATCATGGTACTTTTTTTTTTAAGAGAGAGTGTGTGATTTTTTTTTAATAAACTAAAATAGGATATATTAACAACAATGATTCACCCCGCACAAGGTGTGCAAAGGGCAAACTACCAAGAGTATTTACAAGATTAAGGTGGCTGCAACAAGGAACCACTACCAAAATAGAAACAAATTACAAGTGGATACTCATACAAAGAATGAAATTTTACCATCAATTATGATAACTATAAGCAAAATTCTTCTGTTTTGACTTTAACCGTAACAAAGAATTTAATTTCACGTGTTCAATCGAGAGTGTGTGATTGAAATGAGAGAATAGAAAGTGTATCTTTTTTAGTCCAGTGTGTGGAAAAGTGAAATAGCGAATATTCATAAGATTGGGAAACTGACGCACATGAAAGAAATAAATGTTGTAACCAAAAAGAGAGAAAGAAATAAATGTCAAATTGTCGTTTTCCTCCTGGGGGGGAGCAAAAATGCGTAGGAAGTGCAATGCTCTACGTAACCAGCCATGCCTAAAGATTAGGGTGATGGTAACGTATGTCTTAAATCTATTGTTTTAAAAAAACAATTATAAAATTTTAAAAATATTAATATCGTTAAAAATACTCCCTCCCGTCTCAAATGTAAGAAACAAAAAAATAAAATTGATGGTCTCAAATATAAGAAAAAGTATAGTAAAATAAACCTATTAAATGCCACAATTTCAAGTTTACCCTCATTAAATTCACTTCATCATTAATGTCTTTACTACTCCAAGACAAGGGTAAAATTGAAAAAATATCACTTTCTATAATAACTTAAATGTAGTCAATCCACTTTCTTAATATGTGTGCATTATTTTTTGATTCTTACATTTGAAATCGGAGGGAGTACTTGTTAAAGAAAGATTACTCAATTTGTTTTAAAATACATGTCGCGTTTTTTAATGTGTACTATTTACATCAATTATTTTGACCATACTTTGTAACTAATATCCAAAAACAAATGTTGGTATGTAAGATATTATATCATTTGTTTCTATAAAGTTGTTGATTGCATGTGTGAAGTGGTTGATTGCAACATGTATTTTAAAATGAATGGAGGATTTTTTTAAACCTTTAATGTGTTGAAAATATCATTTTTACAATATAAGTCAAATACATATGAAAGCAATAATCACACGACTTTTAACAAAAAATTCTTTTTACATTTTCCAAAAGCGTCGTGTTAACTAATGCAACTGGAGCATTAGTTAAAGAAATAAAAAAAAAACCTTTTATATTAAAAATAACATTTTTTATATTTTTAAAAGTTTAACTGCATAAATTTCAAGATATTGTTACTACTATTGTTTCATAACTAGTATTTTCCCCATCTCACGGTAGATGTGTTCTTTACTATTTTTCTGTCTTAAATTATTTATCATTTCTATAATATCAATACAATATTTATTATTCTTTTTCACTAACATACCATTATTTATTGTATTTCAATCATTCAACTACTTCCCCAACTATAATTAATAAAAATATTTCAGTGAATTAAACATATTATACTATTAAAATCTACACTATTAATTGTTTCCTCAATAACAATAGTAAAAACTAAAAAACCCCATAATTTAAAACGTAGGAGTACCACATGAATAATAGTTAGCGGTTAGCACTTTTCTTTCCAAAAATTTATGTGAAAGACAATGACAACAACAATTAACCAATCATAAGTTGTGAGTGATTATGTACATCAAAAAGAAAAGAATAAAAACATTTGAGTCGTGACTGAGTTGTCAACAACCTCGTCATTCCGGATCCTTTGTTTTTGGTTTTTTTGTTTTTTTAATAAGTCGTCATTCATGATCTCAAATGGAAAACTACTGTAACTAACCATAATTTATTGATTTGTATTCACATCATGATTCACATAACTCGCTGCAATATAGTATCTCATAACATAAAATTTAGTAAAAGCGTCCCTGTATAGATAGCTGTATTATCGTTTAAGTTTCTGTGGTTTTTTATATGTTAACGAAGATAATAAAAACATCTTTTATCCTTGTACAAGTTGACAAAGATAATAAAGAATATACAATACGGCTGTTGTGGTCTTTCAAAACCCGTATAATGTTTTTTTTAGAGGTATGTTATTTGAACAACAATTTATATGATAACCATAAATTACAAAAAAAAATTGTTATTGACAGGAAAATCAAAACAATAGATACACCAAATTTACGAGGATCATTTTCCTTCTTCGTATTGCCCTCGACACTCGGCACTTGATTCATCTGCTTCAAATTACTTAACCACTTAAGTGCATGAAATGAAATGCATGATTGCAAAAATTAGAATAAAAAGACAATCCATGCATCTCAAAATAAATTTGGTTTCAAGAAATAATTTTTTTTAAATAAACTTAATTTAATTTTAATAGAGCAATATCAATCATTTTAATTTTACCTCAAAATTATGTACATAATTTTGAATCAATGTGCTCAACTGTACATTGACAATAAATCAAAAGAGAAAAAAACACAACTCCTACTACAAATAATTCCATAACTATTATTTAGATTTTTTCGACTTTTTAGTCTTTAATTTTTTTTTATTACCATAATATTAATACGAAATTTCAATCTCAATTGAGAAACTCTTTAAGACATACAAGGTATATTCTCCCATCCAAAAATTGAACGGCGATCATATATTTAAAATGTTCAAATCTCTTACCACCGGAATGAATTTATCATTGGTTATAGTTTTTAATATTAATAACACCAAAATTGGGTGATTAAATTTGATAAACAAAGTTAGTCGACAATCTGACATGTAAAGTAAAAAATGATTTTGTCATCATACATACGTAATACGTATGCAATGCATGAAGACCAAGTTGTCGAGTAAACCAAACACATCACGTTTATAACCCAAACTCTTTCCTTTTATTTATGCACTTTCTATTCTTTTCATGTAAACAAACACACACCATAACCATCACAGCCTCTCGGAAAATGGAAAGAGATCTAAAACAGAATCTACTACTTAAAAAACCAGAAGAAGAAAATGAACAAGAAGAGTTATCACTAGGAAAAAGGGTTTGGAATGAAACAAAGCTTATGTGGGTGGTTGCAGCACCTGCAATATTCACAAGATTTTCAACTTTTGGTATTCAAATTATTAGTCAAGCTTTTGTTGGTCATATTGGTTCAAGAGAACTCGCTGCTTTTGCTCTTGTTTTCACTGTTCTCATTAGGTTCGCCAATGGTATTCTCGTGAGTACTTCATTTTCTCATCATTTTTCAACTTTTTTCTTTGACCCCTTTTTTTATAATATAATAATAACCACGTTGAACTTGCTTGTCTTGTCTTATGTTACCTTAAAACTCTGTAACTCTGTTCATGTTTCTCTTTGTCTCTCAAAATCTATCAAACACAAATACAGACACAAGGACATGACACATATACTGACATGTCGAGACCGATAATAATTTGAGAAAATGACATACTTTAATCCAATCATATCTATCGGAAGCTAACGCATGTCTCATACCGAGACACGCCAAATCCGAGGACTGCATGTGGTTCATTGCTCAAAACTTGTTAATTTTAAGGAAGGTGTTCTGTTTTTTCTTTTTTGGTATTAGAGCGGTGATTCTAGAGATTAGTTGAATGGGGTTTTGATGACTTTGCTGGAGAAAGTTTTTTTTCCATGATTATGATTATGGTATATATTAGTAAAGGTTGCAGCTTTTGCACTTTTTCTATTAAAACATCAGCTTTTGCCCTTTTTCTATTAAAGCATTTAAAATGTTGTCACTTTATTGGTGTGTGAACACTTTCCTTTGTATATTTTTGTTTAAGGGCACTTGTTAAAGATTTAAATTGATAACTTTGATCTAGAAAAAGTTGTTTTTAAAAGAACTATGAACAGGAAAAATATCCATCATTTAACAGTTTTCGGAGAAATGATTACAATTTCCCCTAAAACTCTATTCAGCACTTACATATATTGAAGACGTGTGTGGTTTTCGACACTGACACGGCATTCGTAGCAATGTTGTGTCTGCTGTCTATGCTTCATAGAACATACTAACACAAGTTAATTGTTTGTAAAATGAAAATTGTAGTTGGGAATGGCGACTGCGTTGGCGACCCTTTGTGGACAAGCATATGGTGCAAAAGAATATGGAATGATGGGAGTATATCTTCAAAGATCATGGATAGTTTTATTCCTAACTGCACTTGTTCTTCTTCCTGTGTTTGTCTTCACAACCCCAATTTTGACACTCTTAGGCCAAGATGAAAGCATATCAGAAGTTGCAGGAAGCATTTCTCTTTGGTCAATTCCTATTATGTTTGCTTTTATTGTCTCATTCACTTGCCAAACATTCCTTCAATCACAAAGCAAGAACACCATCATTGCATTCTTGGCAGCTTTTTCAATAATCATTCATGCATTCCTCTCTTGGCTTTTGACAATGAAATACCAACTTGGGATTGCTGGTGCAATGATTTCAACTATTTTGGCATATTGGATTCCCAACATTGGTCAGCTCATATTTGTTACATGTGGTTGGTGTCCTGAAACATGGAAAGGTTTCTCATTTTTAGCATTCAAAGATCTTTGGCCTGTTGTCAAACTTTCCCTTTCAGCTGGTGCAATGTTGTGGTAAGTTCTTTGCAAATGTAATTACTGATGAGTTGATTTGAATTTCATTTGATGCATGTTTGAATTCAGGCTGAGTTAATCACTGCGGCATTGTGGTTTTGTTGAAGCTCATAAGTCATAAGTGTAGATTTTGTCAAAATCACGGCGATACAATGTGATTCTGTCAAACTAACCATCAATCTAAATTCTAACAGATGCATTCAATCAATGAGCTTACTATTATATGCCTTGCTAACTTGAATGAATCTGTTTATATTATACAGTCTTGAGCTATGGTACAACACAATATTGGTTCTTTTGACAGGGAACATGAAAAATGCTGAGGTTGAAATTGATGCACTATCTATATGGTAATGCTTCTGTTCTGTAACACTTTTATTAAAATTTATGTATTCTGTTTCTACTTTATGTTATTTGGTATTGTATTGCCTTGTGATGTATAAAAGGCTTCTTTCACTTGGCTTGCTAAAGATCAAATGTTATTATTAACAGTCTCAACATCAATGGATGGGAAATGATGATATCACTTGGTTTCATGGCTGCAGCAAGGTAACAGCATTGTTCCAATCCCCTATCTATCATTGATGTATCCATTTTTCGTCATATGTTGTATGCTTATACTTACCCTTGAAAATTTGCATTTACTTATCGTGTAGCGTTCGAGTATCAAATGAGCTTGGTAAAGGAAGCGCGAAAGCAGCAAAGTTCTCGATCGTTGTGACAGTGCTCACGTCGTTGGCCATTGGATCCTTTCTGTTTTTGTTTTTTTTATTTTTTAGAGAAAGACTTGCCTACATTTTCACCTCGAATAAAGAGGTGGCCGCAGCTGTCGGAGAATTATCGCCTTTGTTATCGATCTCTATACTACTAAACAGTGTTCAACCAGTACTCTCAGGTACCAGTATTTACAATATTTCCTCTTTGTGAGGTGATTTGATGAATTGGTTTAAGACTTGAATCCTAATGCAAATTAATCTTCAAGCTATATACTTGAATCCTAATGCAAATTAATCTTCAATGATTTGATGAATACGAGAGAAACGAAAACAAAAAATGTGATTTCCTTTAATTTCAACAGGAGTGGCTATTGGAGCAGGTTGGCAAAGCACAGTAGCATATGTGAATATAGGTTGTTATTACATCATAGGTATTCCTGTTGGGATTGTTCTTGGTAATATTATCCATTGGCAAGTCAAGGTAGGCTTTTGTCATCCCTCGTTTTCAAATTGCACTTATATTAAACAATAAGCACTGATGCCATACACGACATTGACACGTTGATCCCGGTTATAAGTTGTGAAAAATTCCATTATTGAATGTTAATACATGAGTTAATGTCGTGTCAGATACTCACACACCTTCAACTGAAGTGTCTGCATAAGTTATATATCTGTATGCTTCCTTATTAATTAAACAAACACTTTCAATAGGGTATCTGGATGGGAATGTTGTTTGGAACATTGATTCAAACTATAGTTCTACTTATAATCACCTACAAAACCAACTGGGATGAGCAGGTATGATGACTTATTTTCCTCGTTAATAACGTCTTAATAACCGACAAGGTATAGTAATTAAATTCTTATACATGTACATCTAATGTGATTAAATCATTCATCGCAGGTGACCGTAGCTCGTAAGCGTGTAAACAGGTGGTCCAAGGTGGAGAGTACTGATCAAGAAACAAAAACTAAATTAATTGAAAAATAGTTTTCAGTGTTAACATTGGTGTCTTGTGCCGAGTTATGCAGCCAAGAGGTTGATACATATATAGATAGCAATTGTATGGTTATTTATTAACTGTATATCTAGGGGTCTGTTTGTTTTCATGTCCTATGTTGTGATGTGAACCTAAGTTGAAGGTTGAAGAAGAAAAGATCTGAATTCAATTTTTCTTGAAGGTCCTCATCATCTTGTGCTAAGAAATTTAATGATATTTGTTTTTGCTTCTTAAGAGATATAGTCATTGAGAAATTAATTCCGTGCACTTATGTTGAAACTTGAAAGCTCCAATTCTGTCTTGGAGTGACAAAAGGAATGGCCTAACAAATAATGAACCCAACATGTCACAACAAGAAAATTACTTTACATATAAACATTTTCAGTCAACCTTGATATAGGTTGAATGAGTTTGTTCTCATTATTTAACTCTTTCTAAATAATGTGTCGTTCATTATCTTCATTTTTAACCCCTCTTGAGCAGTAAATTTTCATATGGATTAGGAAAATATCAAATGAAAAATGTATGAGAGTATTTCTGTACTTCAAAAATATGCATATCCCCAGAAGAAAATAAATAGACATGAAGAATGCATACATTTACAACTCATTCAATCTGGATATGCACTTTATGAAATTATGAGTTTTATACCAAGTTAGGAACAAAAGCTGACAATTCGTTTGGTATATTGTTGTACATTTTGACTGTCTTGTAACATGTTATGTGGTCCATTGGGCAGACCCTTTATTTATTTGCGGTCCTTTGCTTTTCTGTCTATAAAAAGAAAATCGACTTGTGTCATCATAGCTTAAATAAACACACATCACTTTATGTGACGATAAAATATAAAATATTAAACTATCCAAAACGCTTCCCACGGTTCTTTAAAAAAAAAAAAACGCTTCCCACGGTTCTTTAAAAAAAAAAAACGCTTCCCACGGTATAGAGAATATAATGCAACAAAGCTTTGGTTTTGTGGACTTCATCAAAGAAAAATAACAATTATTGATTAGGTTATTCTTACCTCATGACTAAATTTCAAATTACTACGGTCCTTTTCCTCTGAGAATTGGAGGGTTAATGCAACAAAAAAAAAACTTTGGTTTTGTGTTGATAATAATTGATTTTGAGTAAATTGATTCTATAAAATTGATTTTAATTAAAAATAGATTGAAGGTAAAATAGTTTGTGTTTGAATATATTTATGTGAAAATGAGTTTGAATTATAATTTTTTTTAAAAAGAAATTCTAAAATCAAAAGTTACAAATTCTAACTTCAAATAAAATCAATTCTAGTCGAAATCAACATGATAGAAATTCTACACAATTAGAATCAATTTTACCATCTCTAAAAGTAGAAAGAAACATACACAATTGCTTTGGACAATTTATTTTACTTTGCCAAGCAAAGTATATGAACAAATTTGGTGTAGATTGCATAAATTATTTTGATACAACATTATTATTCTCATTATCTATTCAAATTTAAACTTTGCCACCATTGTGGTCTTACTGACTCGATAAATTAATCTCAATAATTATGTAAAGAGATCAATCAGTTCACATAAAAATGATTTAAAATTTTTCTCGTATAGGAAATTGGGCAACATTGTTTCCAAACCTAAAGATGATTGATTCCTGGACCAAAGGCATGTAATGTTTAAGATCATTGGGCTACTTTATCATTCTTTTAAAGGTTATGCTAATCGGTGTTCCTGGAGCACTGTTAAGCATATCAAAAAAGAAAATTATTACCATAAAAGGAAACAATTTTAACTTTTTATAAATTAATTACACAATTTTCAATGCAATAATTACTATATAATTTTAATTTCATTTATTAGAGATGATTATAATTCGTAAATTGTTTATCGCACCCCCTTGTCATGCATCCTACGCTCTTCCCATTTTACACTTAATTGAATTCTTTTTTTTTTTGACAATACACTTAATTGAATTCTATAATATGAAGTGTTTTTGCCGTTTCATATTATGGAATCCGAAATTTTGTATACCCTTCATTCGAGTCGTTGTAATTCAGTTTTTTTCCTAATCATGCAACTCCATATGTGTTTTGAGTGTTTTTAGTGAGAAATCATGTAAATTGACAAAGCAAGACACCACATGAAGGATCAAGGTATACGAAGAATGAAGCTGAAAGTGCATTTTTTAGGGAAAAATGCACTTTCAACTTGTTTTCCAAGTTGGATCGAAGGAAAAAGCAAAGTTCTCAGCTCTTAACCTAGAAGTAATGATGTCTATAAATATAGACCCTTGCACACACTTTTATTCATTCATAAAGTTGGCAGTACAATACAAGGGTCAAACATTCAGAGCTTCAAATTAGGGTTTCTTCTTACTCTTGTTCTCTATAATATGTTTTTCTTTTCCTTTGTTATGATGTCGGTTACCATGAGTAACTAAACCTTTGAGATTAGACTTCTAAGATGAATCTCTATTTATTTGGATTAAATTAACGCAATTTTTTTTATTCATTATGATTTAAGTTATATTTGTTTTTCATATTTTTCATCTTTTAAATCTTTTACAAATTAGGTTAGGGTTCATAGACGAAGTATTACGCTCTAACTGAGCCGTTACATTTTTTTCTCAAGAGTATTTTTAATTTATTAGGGATACTTAATGTACGAGGGTTAGACATTAGACACAAGACACATGTACAGTACACTAAAAAGCAAACAAAGAGAACTATTACAAGAAATTAAAAGGATTTAGCCACCATATATGATAGTCAAAAGCAAGGTTATTGTGTTTCACTTTCAACGAGTCAAGATTGTGTCTTTTTGTTGTCAAGCAAGTGGTGGATATTATCATTTTTATTCTTGAAGATTCTTGGATATAATGGCTACAAACCAAAACTATCTAATTGTTTTGGATTTTTTTTTTTGCCAATACTTGTTTAACCAAAACATACGACAAACCCGCTGCAGATTGTATAATTTTTTTTAGTGTTAACCTATGGTTTTCAAGGAAAGGAGATCATGTTAATCTGAAGTTAGACTGCGAGGTAAGTAAAGCTAGTAAAAAGTTATTCTATACAATAATTCTTGGGTCTTGTTAACCAGTACAACAAGAGCATTGATTAAGGAATCGATTAATAGAACTTTACCTTGTTCTTAGTCATCCACGTAATCAGCCTACTAAAACATCCAATATATATTCACCAATTTTAATCGACCATGATTTCAAAACCGTATGTTAGCTACACGTAGTTTTTTTTTCCTTCTTTTATGTTGACCATTCCGTTTTATACATGCAATTGCAACCTTTATCTAACCACCACTAAAATGAGAAAACATTAATGTGCATGGTAAATACGACGAATTGCTTTAAGAGAAATGCTTTAAATGTCACAACAACCATTTTCTACAAGAAGTTTTAAAATGTGTTCTTACCATAAATTTTCTTATGCTTAGTCTCATTCTTATTACAACCAATCCAGCTACATGTTTATTGAAAAATAAAACAAGAAAGAAAATTCAAAATGGAGGGAGATCATGATCCAAAGAAGAAGTTGCTTGTGAAAAATTTAGATGAAGAAGAAGAAGAATTGTCATTGGTGAAGAAGATGTGGAAAGAGAGCAAGATGATGTGGGTGGTTGCAGGTCCAGCCATATTCACAAGATTTTCATCTTTTGGAGTCCAAATTATCACTCAATCATTTGTTGGTCATATTGGTTCTACTGAACTTGCTGCATATTCTCTTGTATTCACTGTTCTCGTTAGATTCATCAATGGTATTCTGGTATGTTTATTATCTTTATTTATCAACTTCTACTTTTTCTCTTTCACATTATTCTAGTGGATTTTTTTTTTTTTTTGGTGATGATTCTAGTGAATCTAAAACAAAAGAAAGAAAAAAAAACATGTTTCTTTTCGAGGGAAATTTTTTTTGGAAAAAAGTTGAAGATTCAGATCTATGCATCTTAATTCTTAATGGAAAAGAAATAGTACATCTAATAAAAAAAAAATAGAGAATATACTTGCATCTTAGCATATAGTTTTTGGTTTGAGTTTTGAATTTGTGCTATTAATAATATTAACTGTGAACTGAAAAAGAAAATTGGGCAAAGTTTCAAAAACAATCGAAGTAAAATCCTTGCGTTGACCCTTTCCTGAACCAGAACCAGAACCGGG
>Ga0315915_1002847_pt1 | contig 21976 bp, 17 predicted proteins | sample MpolbnodulesMG_FD_207738 | JGI IMG/M metagenome (GOLD analysis project Ga0315915, IMG submission 207738) | Medicago polymorpha root nodule microbial communities from Los Angeles, California, United States - branched nodules | ecosystem: Host-associated > Plants > Roots > Nodule | place: USA... | reverse complement strand
GCGGCTGCCATGTCTAACCTTGGATTGTTTGAAGCAGAAATGAGCAGTGATGCTTTTCAACTTCTTGGAATGAGCAAGATGGGATTGCTTCCAGCTGTATTCTCATCAAGGTCAGTAATGTTTTATGTCATGTCTCAATACCCTCTTTCTCTTTCCCAGGTAGAAATGAAACTAGATTCAACTATGATGAAATTGATGATACCCTCTTGTATGGTATCTTTCTTTTAATTAGATTGTATATAAGCAACAAGGTTGTCTGTTTTGAAAAATAGATGGAAGATTTGAACTTCATCCTTAAGGGGATTTGTAGTGGATGTAGTACCTACCATTTAGTCTTAAATGAGTGCTAGATTAGTACGTTCAAATTTGATATTAATTGTTTGAACAAAAAGGTAACAGTGATCTAACATTGATGTTGTACTATAAACTTTCTAGGTCTAAGTATGGAACGCCGACTATTAGCATTTTGTTCTCTGCAACTGGAGTTATCTTCTTGTCATGGATGAGCTTTCAGCAAATACTGGAGTTCCTCAATTTCTTATATGCTATAGGAATGCTTCTTGAGTTTGCAGCTTTTATAACTTTGAGATTGAAGAAGCCAAATCTTAATAGACCTTTCAGAGTTCCGTTCCAAACATTTGGGGCGGCCATGCTTTGTTTGCCTCCTGCTTTGTTACTTATTCTTGTTATGTGTCTGGCTTCTTTGAGAACGTTCTTTGTGAGTGGAGCAGTAGTAATCGTTGGATTTATCTTGTACCCTATCTTGGTTCAAGCCAAGAATAAAAGTTGGTTACTGTTTGAAGCGGAACAATTGTCATCACCTTCCAATGGTTGGCATTCAATTGATTCAGAACTGGTTGGCCATGAAAACAAGGACACAGAGCTTCCTATGAGCTCACCATTGCCTATGGTGGAAGAAGAATTGTCTTTAATGCAAAGTGATTCTAATCCAAAGTAGAGGGTCTTGTCTTGACGTATTTTTCATAGAAAATTCACATTAGATTGTTGCATATTCTGGCCTTGATAGACTTACTTTATTAAGTTAGCAAGAAATGGACACGGTTTTCCATTGCACTGTTGATTCAAGTATTGAGAGGGACCACTGTAAAACAGATATTCAAAGAGTAGAAGCAGAGTTCTGTAGGATGATTGAATGGTGAAAAGAACATGACCAAATCTTGTTTGTACCTTGTTTATATTTTACATTTTATTACAATCAGTTTAACAACGAATTATAGTTATTTTCGATCAATGAAAATTCTTATCAGTTACAACATGTTTGTTTCTGCATCATAGGCCCTCTCAATGCATGTCCAATAGTCTCTTCAAGGGATAACATTTGGTTCAATTCATGGTGTCACTGCAATTTTATACATTTCCAAACACTATTTTAGACAGATTTTATTTTGATTCACATTTACACAACTCCCAATTGTACATTGCTGCATTTTTTGAGTTTTGTTTTTAAATCTATTGTCTTACTTATTTTGCATCAGACATAGTGATTGATTGTGCGAAGAATTGCCTAAAAGACTATGCTAAGGATTATTGATCAAAAGAATCATGATTCAATTGAGCACATTTAAACTATAATGACATTAACTCTGAAGAATGCTCTGCAGGAACAAATTTGTCGTTGTTACAATAATGTACAAGATTATCATATATAAAAGTTGTGTCAGAATAAACCATACAATTGAGCTCAAATGGTTATACGAGTTTAAATCTTGGGTGAAATAATTCTTGACCAGGCTATCCTTACCTCACTACCAAACTCCGGATTACAAGGGCCCCTTTCCCCTAGGAAACAGAGGGTTAACACCAAAAAAAAATTGTCAAAATAACTCGTCTTGTGCTGGATCATGAATTTGGCCAAACTTCCTATGGACTACCAAATTAAACAGAAGAATTAGGCAGCAAATCACTTTGACCCTTTTGAGTTTGAAAGAGCATAGAGGCCCCACTTTCAATCGTTTTCTAAAGCATTTTAATTTTTTAGACAAATGTGTTTCTACGGTTGTGAAACAGATCAGAACATCAGCATGAAAACGGTTGTCTGAAAAATATTCAGGAATCAAAAACAAAATATTAAAGCCTTTTGCTTTACGTGAGTATTTAAAATCAAAAGGAAAATAGTTACCACGAGATACATTTACTTAACGATTAACATGATCCTGGTCTTGGTATGCAGTCTGCAACTAGAGACAGATGCTAATATCATTTTATTTACTATTACATATATTTGGACGTACATGTGTGTCCTACTTAGATTCATTTTGCAGCAATCATACATCTCCGATACTGCTAACTGCCCAAGTAAAGAGGCCTCTTCATAGCAATCTGAGGAGGCCAGTTGTCGAATTCTTCTGGCTTTCTTAGCATCCAAAATCATAAGGAACCAGTCCTTTCAGTTCTGGGCCGTTGAGTCCGTTATTTTCAAAACTGAAACACAAGTGGTAAACATATACCTCAGCTTCAAATGTTATGAATACAAGTTTGGGTGACTATTCTAAGAAGCGAGATACTTTGCAAAAGTATTTAGTGTATCTCATCTTTAATTCAAATCAATTATTATCTCATGCATGTTAAATATGGTCATTTTATCTTAATTCATAAGCTAGACACTAAAGTAGTAGACAAAATTTCCAGATGCCTCGTATAAATGAGACATGCTAGGATGCTTGATAAGGTAACAGTTACTGAAAGTGATGCAGTCGTATATTAAGTGAAGATGCTTCCTATTTTCAGCAGGATTCATGTTGGAATTAATCCAATAGATGATTTTCAGAACCATGGTATGGTGTATGATGGTATGGATCTTGGTTTTATTCTACCAGCTGAAACTGACAACTTCACATGGTAGTAGTATAATATGATGAATTGTATTGTAAGTTCTGAATAGTAAATCTAGTAGATTAAGAGTTACTAAATCAATATGCGGTTAACACAATTCAAATATATGGTTAAGGTAGTTAAATTGAGCGTTAAAAAATATAATAAGGTGACACAACTTATTAACCATCAATTGAATACAATTAACTATTATTTTGAACATGATTTATCAACTGCATATTTGAACACAGAGTGCCTGCAAACAGTTGGTGTATTGTATTACCTTTGTGCTGGGAAAGATCCAAAGTTGCCATCCACTGGTATTGTTCCACAGAGGTCATTATTGGAAACATCACTGCACAATCACAATGATGGTTTGAAATTAGTTGATAATGATAAATCAATAAACTAGCAAAATAGAAAGAAAAAAGAATGATGAGCCGGGGGGAAAAAGGCATAGAAACTTACAAGAATTTGAGATTTTGAAGGTGAGTGAGTTGTCTTGGGATGGGTCCTGTGAGCTTGTTGTTGTTTAGGCGTCTACAATATATGATGAATGCAAAGAGGGTGAGCAAAAAGATGTAACGAACAAGATTGATTAAATTCATGTAATGTATAAAGTATTTGGACTTACAGGAATTTAAGTGAGTTCAAGTTGGCAAAGGAGTTAGGGATAACACCTTGAAATTTGTTATTATACAAATCCATACTAATAAGGTTCTTTAAGTTACCAAGTTCGTTGGGAATGTTGCCATATATGTTATTGTTATAAAGCTCCCTGCAAAATAAAATAATTACTCACTAATAATTGAGGGAAGGACAAGACAGACATTTAGCAGTATGTATGTATGTACGTACAGGTATTGGAGGTGGGTTAGTTGGGCCAATTCAGGTCCCAAAGTACCAGAGATGTTAGAATTGCCCAAGTCTCTGAAATTCAATTCATAGAAACAAGGTATTAGAAGAAGAGTTAACAAGAAATGGATGGATCTGGTTAGTTATCAACTTACAAGCGAATAACGTGATTGTTGGAGTCGCAGGTAACATGGAACCAAGTACATGAGTTAACAAGAGTAGGGTCCCAGCTTTGAAGGACGTTGTTAGGATCAGAAAGTCTGGTTCTGAAAGCATGAAGTGCGTTACCTTCAGAGTTTGTTGAAAGAGATGGTACAGGACATTGGAGAAGAAGAAGTAACACAGACACAGAAATCAAACTACACATATTCATTCTTTCTATTCTTTGAGAGAGAGAGAGAGAACACAAGAAAGACAATATGTAGAAGAAACCAAGTGTTGAAACGGTGCCAACACAACATTGACTCACGCGTTGCTTCTACTGTGCTTGTGCTCTGGTCCCACCATTTAAGTGATAGAAATATCAGAAACTTTGACTCTAATTTCAAACCTCAACATTTGTGTAAATATTTTGGTGACCGGTGCATATGAAAAAAAATAGCAGTTTGTTTTTCAACTATATTCCCAACATCTTTGTACTCTTTCCAAAAGTGAGAATTTATAAAACCTTTAATAAAGCCATATTTCTACTCTTGTTATAAGTCATACAAGATAAAAGTATAGAAAATTAATATACAAATTGTATTGATAATAATGAGAATGTTGATTACATTAAGGTAATAACTAGTCTAACTAATTTTCTTTTTCTTCAAATGAGGGGAGTGTCACTAAATTTTACATCTAACACTTTCAATAAGAACATTTTAGGCAAACAAATTGTTTTATCATACATATATAGTAAGCTAACATAATTAATGAATTTTCAAAATTGATATACACAATTTAAAGGGCTAATAATATAATATGAGACCGTGGAATATGATATAAGAATAGAGTGAGCTACATCCAATGTATATAAAAATAATGCTACTTTGTTTCACGGAAAAGAAGAAAAAGATAACATTACTTTGAGACTGGATCTATGGTGTTTAATTATTGATCGATTCATGCATGGTGCTTATTTGTACACGCATTTTACTCGGGGAAGAATAGACACATCCACGACTGAAATTCTAGAAAGACATGACAGTATGATGATGTTATATATATTATTATATTCGCCTAATACACAAATATTTAGATGCACAACAAAATTGATATTGATGTACAATTTAAATAGACGTTAATATTCATCTATGGTTTTGGTAAGAAAATAGACATTCGTTTAATCCATATTGAATTAGTTGGAGAAAAGCAAGGGTTTATAATGAAAGCACAGATTGATTTTCCTCAAAAGAACATATGTGTATATTTATGCTGTTGCATTCTCATGTGCAAAAGAATTTATTCTTCTTTATTGGACCCGTACTTGCGAGATCTATATAGTAGTCCATTACATTACATTATAAATAAGCATCACTTCACCCTGTGAATTGGCAGGTTAATATTTCATATCATCAATTAGCAGCTTCCATTCCAATACGTACGTACGTACGTATAATTGATTCATGGGCAGATCAAACATGTTCATGCATCTCCGGTAATATATAGTATCTTTAAATTATATAATACAATACTGTAGTAACTAATCAATATTGGTCTAACACAATTGTGAGTGAATGAATAAATGAAACTTACTTACTACTGGGTGCAGGAGAACAGCTAAGGGAGCGGAGAGTACTACTGGGCTCTGCAGATACTTAGGAAGAGAGGCTGGGTCGAAGCAGCTGCTGGTTGATCAAAAGACAAAGAGTAGTAGTTTAGGGAAGAAGGCAGTAGTGGATTCAACATCATCATCATATTCAAGTTGTTGGGTTCCACACCCAAGGACTGGAATTTACTTCCCTGTTGGCCATGAATGGGTAATGGAAGATGTTCCTGATGGTGCTGCCACCTTCTCCGAGACCTGTTACTTCAGGAACTAATTCATGCTATTGCTACCTAGCTACTGTGGTCGGAGTGGATGGCATTCAAAATGAACTACTGTAATATCATATGTATACCTCCATCATCACCAGAAAATAAATACACTACGTTTACTATATTATATGTCGAGCTTTCAAAGCTCCGGCATCCACCACCACCCTCTAATATAAAGCTAAGTGAGGTATCCAATTGAAAAAATTAAATCAATGAAGAGATCTTATGTGTGCAATTTTTTAGGTATTAAAAAATTGTGATGCCAAAAAATAAATGGTAAGAAATCATGGGAGGGGCCTTACATGTATAGTTTTTGTTAAAGTTTAAAAATGGTGAGGCCAAAAAATTAATGGAGACAAATTGTGAGAGGAAACCATAAAATTAGTGTGTTGAACAACATATTTATCTATTGGAGTGGAATTGAGGTCTAAAACAATGACTTTAGTGGCATAAAAACTCCCTTTCTATCAGGTCCAGAGAATCAAAACTAGGGATGATTCCAATTTTTATAAGTCATTCTTAGAAACTTATGAAAATTGCCGCTTCAGACATTGTTCAAGTTCTATAGAGAATCAAAACTAGGGATGATTCCAATTTTTATAAGTCATTCTTAGAAACTTATGAAAATTGCCGCTTCAGACATTGTTCAAGTTCTAGCAATATAAGTTTCAAACAAGGAAAATAATAAATGGTTGAAAGGATAGAAGTCATGGAGTAAAATTAATGGATGACTTGGCAAATTATTATTAGAGTGTGTTAGAAGGCGGACCTTAACATTTCTCTTTAAACTTGGTTAAAACACGTAGGAATTTCAAACGTTAGTTGAAAAGTTCATCCGAATTGGACGTTACTAGCAATATTTTCACGTTCAGGAATTTCTAACATTATTGCTTGTGAATGTTTCATCAGGAGTTACTCGTAATTAAATAATCAATCATCTCACTCTCTTTCACCTGACCAACAATCATGCGCAGAATAATAAATAATCATAAGCAGAACATATAGCAGCAACATATTTAACATGTCCAATAGAAAAAAAACCTAATAATTAAAACTTAAAAGGAGTACACACTATCGCATGTTGAAGAAATTACATGATCCAAAACGAAATCTTCAACAGAATCTTGTTCTGTACCTGAAGTACTAACAAAAACAAAAAACTAAGGCTACTACTATGTTGCAGTTGCAGGACACGATACTTCCAAATATAACAGTTCCATACACCAAAACGTGGCCTTGATATCATATAAAAACTAAACTCCTTGCCTTCAATTAAGGAAGTGAGGGCTAATCAAGCCAGCAATCTCAAGCATATCAACTTCATCTCTCCCTGCAAATACCTTCTTCAGCTTCTCATCACAGCGAATACGCCTCTTTTTCTCAGGGTTCTAAATATATTAGAAAGAAACATTATTCAGTTAAAACCAATCAAAGGTTACATAACATATTTATGAATGCATGATAGCATTGGATTAAGAGAATGGATGATAAGTAAATATTCAATTATAATTATAATTATCAAACATGTACTTTAGATTATATGGCTCCAAAATTGACAATAGAATCCATCTGCATCAAATTCAGAAAATTTGTGCAATTGAAACACGGAATAGCAAAGTAGGTTAATTATCTAATGTATGCAGAACAAGGTTAAAAATACAGAGTTGGATATGACAGTCAAAAAGTTGATGTACAAATTGGATTCCCGTTTACTCACTATTACATCCCATTCCCAGCCATGTAGTTTGTTAAAAATAAAAGACCGCCCAATTAGTGCCTAACATATTCATATAACATTTATTGTGAGAAACCAGACCAAAATAAAACATGAACAATGGTCTTGTAGTCAAATGTTGGGTTCAATAACTAACAACTTACCATTCTGAATGAATCTATGCAGTTTAAGTGAAATTTAAAACTAAAAAAAAAAAACGGAAAAGCTTATCCTCTAGAGAAAGAGAAAGGAGAGAAGTTATACCTGAAGATTGTGTTCCTTAATGTGGGCCCAAATGCTCTTGAGGGCTTGGGTTCGGGAAATCTCGGGTTGGCCGACAAGGTCTTGCATCTCGGGGGATATTTTTTTGGGTTTCATGATACCGCGAATTTTGCCTCCGGTGGGTGGAGGCTGAGAGACGGTGGCGGAAGTAACTGTGCGGAGTGGAGTCATCCGCAACGTAGAAGAAGGTGTGGAAAACAACGCAAACCTTGGAGTCCTTAGAGTTAGAGGAGATGATAATAATAGTCCGGTACCCATTGAAACCGCCATCTTCTTTCTTTCACTCACACCGAGCGAGCTTTGAATAGAATCGAATGGATAATCTTTGTTTGTTGGTGTATCTCTCTCTCTCTTTCTCTGTTTTGCAAACTTTACTGAATAACACTATCCCCCCCACTCCGCTCAACTGTTATCTCCTTCTCTTTTCAATTACCAATCTGCCCTTTGCCCTCTTCAATTTTCAAACTTAGATATTTTCCATTCCTATCGAGTTTCTTTCTCCACCCTCTTTTTCCTACTTTATTATAAACGGGCCTTATGCATACTAATTTCATAGGAAAAATAACAAAAGATGGTTTCTTTTCTCACCCTATTCACTTCTCATGTACCCTCTAAATTGAACATTTTATATCCTTTTGGATTTTTAAACATTGACATCATAAATGACTCAAAACAAAACTAAAGTAGGAAACAAGATAAGAGAATGTGAGTTGGAATGAGAAATTGTGAAGAATGAGTGAATATTTATAAGTAAAATATAAACATATATTGTAACGACAGTCAATGGAGGGTTAAACATGCAGTCAACAATACAAATCCATTCAAAAACACATGGAACCAGCCAGACTTGCTCACCAAGTCATCATCCATATTTTGGGGCTAGTTCAAATTATATAATCTTAAACCATTTCCAGATTATTTCGGATATATAATCTGAACCGTTTCAAGACTATTTAAAAACTAGCGCTTTGGAGGGTTTGACGCGTTTAAGATTATATAATTCAAAGTAGCCTGATACAAGATTTTTCTGTAGTTTACACTAGAAGCGTATGGTTTACTCAAATGAAACAGGATCAATGGCGATGTGAGAATCATATTCTTTATACTTGGTAAACACAATTCGAAGGGACATATCAAGTTAGACGTTTCCTTGATCATATCTTTTTGTGATGAGTATTGATAGTTGAACACACTTTTTCAGACACAATACATATATCATGGACAACTTGGACTTTTTAACATTAAAGCAGGGGCATTGATGTAAATACACCACACCTTTATTCTTCATCCCTCTTCTTCTTCTCTACGTGTAAACAAAAATCATTCCCCCACCATCCTCTCAACACCACACCATCCTTCCCGCCGTCGACCTCACTACTGCCCTCTTCCGCCGTCATTCTCACATCCGCCGTCGTTTTAATAACCACCGTCCTCCTCAGCCATCTTTCTCACAACCACCGTCGTTTTAACAACCACTGTCCTCCTCCGCCGTCTTTCTCACAACCGCTGTCGTTTCCACCCTCCTCGTCGCCACGGTCGTCCAACACTGACCACCGTCTCTCTTAGTTCTAGATCTCACCCCACCGGCGACATCCTCTTCTCCCTCACGTCACCGGAGATTTAATCACGCCTTCCGAGATCCATTCAGTCGTCGTCGTCCAAGATTCGTTCTGTTTTCCCATCTATCTGACATATCTCTCTGTTAGAGAGGAAAAATTGAAATGAAAAGAGATGCAAGACTGAGAGTAGGAGTTGCAGAAGAGGGGAGATGAAGATGAAGAGGGAAGGGAAAAGAAAAAGAAAAAAAAAGGAAAATACCGTATAATTATACGGTGGTGTTTGTATTGTGTCTAAAAAATTGTGTTCACTTATCATTTCTGTTTTGTGATATTAAGAAAAGTTTGATTTGGTTCATGACCTACAAGAAATTTGGGCTTACATTTATACACCATATAAAGAATTTAGTTTGGCTAATTCATGATCTTGTGTGTGTTAATTATGTTGTTTTACGTTGTTGATTTATGATGTTAAAATTATGTCGTTGAAATTGTTATATTTAATATATGTTGTTATTGTTGTTGTAGAATTTGATTTAGGGTCCGTTTGGTTCAAACGGAGGGGAGGTGAGGGGAGGGATAGGGAGGGGAAGAGAGAAGTTTTAATTATTATATGTTTGGTTCAAGAAGTGGAAGGAAGGCGAGGGGAGGGATTTTAATTGTATATATGTTTGGTTCAAATTGGGGGGGAGATATTTTAAAATTAAATTACTTTTTTATCCTTATAATATTATAAGAGTCTTACGATTTAAATCCGCAAATCAAATCATCTATTATTAATAAAATAAAAAAAGGTTAATAGGTCTTTACCCCCTGTTATATAGGTCATTTTCGGTTTTTCCCCTGTAAAATATTTTTTTTGATTCACCCCCTGTAAAAAGTTTTTGTTTTGATTTACCCCCTAATAGGCCAAAAAAAAACCAATTTTTTTTTTTCAAGAAATTTTCGTTTTTGTTTGGTCTATTAGCCGCTAAATCAAAACAATTTTTTTTAAAGGGGGGTAAATCAAAAAAAAAAACTTACAGGGGGAAAACCGGAAATGACTTATATTACAGGGGGTAAAGACCTATTAACCCTAAAAAAAAATTATCTGGATGATCCACCTAACATAATAAAATATTTATAAAATTAAACTTTAAAAAAATATTTACAATAATTTTTAAAAAATATAATTCAATGTAATGGGAAGAAAAAAAATTATGTGTTCCATTTGTTGTGTCTGCGTGTGAACTATTGGAATAATAAACAAATAAATTATAACATATACAAACCTTATAAAAATATTAATTCAAGAATGTAAAGGAGTGTCAAAAAAATGTACATGACTGCATATCATAAAACAAATTATTTTCTCTCTCAAAAAAAAAATAAAACAAATTATTTAAAAAAAAAGTTCACTACTCAATGTAAAAAACAAGTATAAGAAAAATGTAAAGGATTGTACACAAGAGCAATGAAAAAAATTATAACAAGAGCACTATGTTTTAAGAGAAGCGACACAGTTATAGGTAAGAAAATCATAATGCGAGATAACAAGGATAATTTAGGAATTTAACAAAAAAATTAAGGATAATATTGTCCATACAATAAATGAGTTTTATCATCCCTTCCCTCCCCTTGAAAAAACTCCAATTTGAGGTGGAGCAATAAATGATGCTAGAAGGGATTTGACTCCCCTTCCTTTCCCTCCCCTCACCTCTTAAAAATTGAACCAAACACAAAAAATTTAAAATGTTTCCTCCCCTCCCCATCAAAACCCACAAACCAAACGGACCCTTAATTAATGACATTTATTTTTAATTTTTTTGCGTTATGGGGTCCGTTTGGATTACATAATCCGAATGCAACCAAATTCTCCAAAAAAAACAAGTTTTTTTTTGTTGCTACAAACAAGTTTTAACACAATATGTGAAGATTTCAGAATATAATATCCAAAACAATATAGGCCGTGTTATAATTTAAACCAGTCCAAAATATAGATTGTTGTGTTACAAGCAATTTTTTGATGGTTTGTGTACTTCACTTTTGGTCATTTTAATGGTTTTCTTTGACTGTAGTTTTAGTTTATGATGGTTTTGTGGTTGCAAATAGCTTTGCATTTTCTAGCATTTTCATTATAAATCCTCTCTTCATTCCTTCTTTGTTTTTCATTCTTAGTTTTATTTAGGCTTAATTGATCCATTGGTCCCTTAATTAATTTCTATTTTTCATTTTGGTCCCATAATTAATAAAAAGTACCTTTTGGTCCCTTAGTTTTTTCACCGTTTGCCAAAAAAATCCCGTCCGTCAAAAAAATTACTCTCGTTAGTTTTAGCCACATGGCGCGTCCTACGTGACTAGTATAAAAAAGGAAAAAAAATTCATTCCTTTTCTCCAAAATTAGGATTCCTCTCGTGTTCCTCATCTTCTTCCCTTTCTTCAAAATTTATTCTCCTCTCCTCTCCTCTTCCATTCCTTCGAATCCTTAACCCTTTTTTTCGAATTCATTGTTCATCATCTTCATAGAATCGAATTTCTAGAAAAGTTCCACTTCCTTTAAAAATTGAATCTATACGAATTCAAACCAAAAAATGTCAAAGCAAATGGGTTAATCCTTTGGGTCTGTTGGTTCGAGTATGAGAAGAAGAGTCGCGGCTGAATGTAGGTGTGGTGAAGAATCAGTGATTCGTACTGTCACTGATAACACGAATCCAAACTGTGGGAAAAGATTTTTGGGATGCAAAAACTATATCACTATGATAAAGGTTGTAGTTTTTTTTAAGTTATTGGATGAAGAGCTTACTGATGAGAGGGATTTGTTGATTGCAAAGCTGCAGAAGAAAAATGCCAAGTTGAAGCATGAATTGGAGAAAACAAGGTCATGGTTGAAGATGTCATTGATTTTTGGATTAGCATGTTTTGGTGTTTGCCTGGTTTTATGGACAATACTGATATGCAAGATCAGTGGATCATGGAGTCGTATGTATTTGAAATAGTTTGATTGTAATTGAGTTGATGATGTGTAATGAATGAATGAAATATGGTTGTAATGATATTTGATATGAATGAATTTGTAATGGATATTTTGAATGAATTGAATGTTTATGTCTTTTCTTGGATAAATCCCTAATGTAATTGTTTCTCTTCAAAGATGATTGAATTGCTATTTTGATACAAAAAATTTGTATGAAATGTGGTTTAAGCAGAAGTATATAAGCAGTCTTATGCATATGCAGTTTCTGTATATAAGTAGAAGTATATATTCACTTAAGTAAGCATAAGAAGTAATTGTAATTGAACATAAACATACTCATATTCATTGCACATTGAATGTGATAAGTAGCTTGCACTTAGGCATTACATCAAAGGTAAAGTTAATATGTAGCTTGCACTTAGGCATTACATCACCAAAAAATCAGAAGTTGTAATTTGTAGCTTGCTTGCACTTAGGCACTACATAACCATTACAGGCATTACATCCAAAAAACCAGAAGTTGCATTAGTAGCTTGCACTTAGGCATTACAACCAAATTAACAAGAAATATAAACATTACATAAACAAGTTTCATCATTGCAAAGAGAAATATCATAAACAAGTGTCTACTGATGGGTTGAAACAGAACCCTCAACTCTAGCAGAAGATCTTTTTTTCTTGGCATTTGGACCTTCAGGCTATGTTGGAGACACTTGCTGTTTTCCCTTCCTTTTCCTTTGTTTTCTACCTTCAGTTTGTGCACCTTGAGTTGAAGCACTTTGAGTAGCTTGAGTATTAGCATTCCTTTGAGTAGCTTGAGTATTAGCATTCCTTTGAGTAGCAACATTGCTTTGAGTAGTTGCAGGTCTTTTAGAAGTGTGAGCACCTACAGTTGTTGCACTTTGATTAGCAGGATTAGCAGCATTCCTCTGAGCTGTTGGTTGTGTTCTAGAATTTCTTGGTGCAGTTTGTTGTGTTGTACCATTCCTTTGAGAAGTTGCTGCACTTTGAGTCCCTTGAACATTCACTTAAGTAGCGTGTGCACCTTGTTCAGTTGGTGGAGGTTGAGATGTGCCTTGAGCAGTTTGTTGTGATGACCCTTCACTTGGTTTAGGGTTTGATGAGCCTTCAGTTGTAGGAGGCTGAGGAGGTGGTGGCAGCTTGCAAGTGGACTTATTATGTCCACTTTGCTTGCATCTGCTACACTTCATTCCCCACCTAGCCCTTTTCATATGTGCATCATCTTTCAACAGTTCATGCGCCTCTTTGTTCCTTTTCTTCTTTGGTCTGCCAGGTTGCTTCCTTATTGGTGGTGGCTGCAGATCATTGTACTCAGTTCTTTCCCATAGGGACTGTCAATTAGTAGAGTAGATGACAATTGACTAGCAAACAACATATTTCTCCCTTTTGTAAATGTCTGGAACATAGTCATAAACATTCAAGTATTGGTTCCTCAAGCAGGAAATGGCATGACATCAAGGCAACCTTGTCAATAACCATTTCCTACAGTCACACATCCATCTTTGCAGATTAACATGGTACTTGTATCCTGTACCAGACACATGCCTCACCTCATAATCAAACTCTATGTTATGCCTATACACATAAAGCAGTTCATAATTGTCATAAGTTGCATAAATCCAGTAAGTTTTAGCAGACATCCAGAAAATTCAATAAACAACATACAAAGTCATAAGTCACATACCTAACCAACCAGTTACTAGTGTAGGCAGATTCTCTAGCAATCCTCTTCTTGATGTTGGGAAGCACATCATCCTCATATCTTGCAATTTTTTTCCTGTTTGCATCCCATTTTTCCATCAAATACACCCTGATATCTTCACACATTGTCACAATTGGCTTTTGTCTAGGAATGACAATGGCTGAGTTGAATGCTTCTGACATATTGTTGACTAGAGTGTCACACTTTGAATTACCTGAAAATAATCATAAACCAGTTTTAAACATATTTAGAAAATTGATAAAAACAGTATACATTGCATCCAAAAAGTTATTAAAAAATGTTACACATAAAGTCAATATACATACCTGAAAACTTGGACTTACTCCAATGCTTAGCACGAATCAATTTCAGGTAATCATATGCACCCTGACTTATGTCCTTTATCTCTTTCATTCCATCATCAAATGCATTTTCATAAGTTGCTTTAACTGCCCTCCACATTAACTCCTTCAATTTCTTGCCAGGAAACTTCTTTCTGAAGTTATTATAGAGATGTCTGACACAAAATCTCTGCTCTGCATCTGGAAGTAATTCATCCATAGCAGGCAAAAGACCCTTCAAATTGAGTTTAGAACATAAAATGAGTTATAAGGAAACAATAAAATGTATAAACATCAGACATTTTTGAACAGAAAATTACCTTTTGTTGATCACTGATAAAGGTGTATGTGTTGCACAACCTGGTTCCACCTAAGTCAGCAATTAGAAGCTCCAAAAACCATTTCCATGAATCCTTTGTTTCACCTTCTACCACAACAAATGCAATTGGAAGCATCTGATCATTTGGATCCCTCCCAATTGCAGCTAGCAATTGCCCAACATAATATCCCTTCAAGAAGCATTCATCCAATCCAATCACAGACCTACACTTGAAAAAACTTTCTTTGCAAGCTTTGAAAAAAATATACATCCTTTGAAAATGAGGACATAACACTGCTCCAGGCCTCTCAACATCTTCCTCAGTACATTGAAAAGGCATAATACTAACTCTCACAGTAGACCCCCCATTTGACCTCATAAGCTCATGCGTGTAATCATATATCCTGGTATACTGATCTCTGAAAGACCCATCAATCATATCTATTGCCTTAGCTCTAGCTCTATAAGCTTTGTTCAAATTGATTTCCAAACCCCATTTCTCAACTGTTCTGTTCATGATAGTTGTCAGTTTCAAAACTTGGTTTTCCCTAACTATACTAAGAAGTTTGCTTCCCAACCAATTAGAATTCAACATCTTTGACTTAAACTCTCTGCTTCATTTGTGTAGCCTTTGAATCTTTCTCAACTGCCAAGTCTCTCCATTTAGAATCTTAGCACAATAAGCCTCGAACAAGCAATTACCCTTAGCTCCCTTACAGGCCACTCTCACCCTTCTCTTATCATTTTTCCTGAACTTTAGATCCCTTCCAAAATGAACTGCATGTGTTCTTATTGCCTCTTGAAATGCTTTCTTAGACACAAAATATGTACCTAACTCCCAATGGTAGTCTCTCATGTTATCAAGCAGCTTAAAGGTTGGAAATTTAACACTAGGACCCTCATCTTCATCTTCAGTATCACACCCACTATCTAAATCTTCACTATCATACTCCTCATCCTCACTCAACCCCTATCTCTAACTACACTAGATGGTCCACCCTACTCAAAGTTGTTAACTCCCTCAGCTATCAAATCTTCTTCAAACACAGGTTCACTTACTCTTCGTTACTGTAGTTGCTTTGGTGGTCTACCCCTCTTCTTCTTAAGCTTACTTCCACTTGCTTCATTTCCTTTCTCTTTTGACTGTCCTGCTTCTGCTTCTTTGTCTGTCACTCTTTCTGTTTCAGCTACAGCTTCAGTACCTCATTCTAGAACTGCTTCAATTACCTCCTCTTCATTCCTAAAATTCTCAACTGGTTCAGAGATCCATTCAGCAAATAAGTCCTCTTCTTGTTGCGTTTCTTCACCTACTGCATCACCAAAACCATCTTCCCCACCAAGCTCTTCTTCTTCTGGGTCCCCAAAGTGAACACCTAGTGCACTGTATTCACTTTCATTCTCATCCTCTTTCGAACCATTCTCATCCACATACTCATCCCTATACTCTTCATTTTCATAAATAGGAGGCCCATAGTTATTAACTACACTAGAAGGCCCACGTTCATTAGTTCCCATATTTAAATCAGTGGGGTCATTATTTATTCTCTCTTCCACAACAGTAGGGCCATCATTAACACTTTCCTCCACCACAGTAGGACCCACATTACAACTTTCAACCCCCACAGTCTCTCTGTCATTCACCACATATGTGGGACCCTCATTAGTCACTACTTTTTCAAAATTTCCACCACAGTCCAACTCATCAGCCACCACAGTCTCTCTTTCTGCATTCTCAAACCCCATATTTCCATCATCTTCCTCATTATCCATCTCCACACCTACTCCATCATTCTCAATATCCACGGCTATTCCTTCATTCTCCTTCTCCACATCAACTCCATCATTTTCCATCTCCTAAACTATTTCTTCCAAATGAACACCTACATTTTCTCCCTCATTGTGCACGGGATATTGAATAGGATACTTTATCAAAGGGTTCAACTCTCCCACTTGTGGTTGCTCTCCTACTGTATGTTCTACATACAAATGTACCCTCTCATACATCTCTGATATATGCATCATCCTCCTACATCCATTGTCATTCCTTAACCTAATTAAGTCAACCTCTAAAGTTGGGTCATGGTATCAAAGTGACCTAACCATTGGGTACCCCAGACGTTTTATAGTTGATAAAATGGAGAAATAACTCCAATAGTCTGGTTCACACTCTAGTACAGTTTCAACCCCATTGTAACCAGAATGGTGAAAATCATAAAATAAAAAAAAATAAAAACCATGGTGAAGAACCAGTTCAAACCTACCTTCTAACTGTTAAAATACGAAACAACATAACATCATCTTTTGCGCATAACTTAACTTGTAAACAGTAAATCCAAACATAAATATCAAAATTGAGATAAAAATTGTCAAACAATAAATTGTGTTTTCGTTTAAAAATGTGTTTTTTAATCAAAACCCTAACCCTAAACCAGAAACCACTCACGAAAACCAAAACCCTAAACCGGTTTTGCAACAAAACCTAAACCCTAACTTCGAAATGCAGAAGAAACAAGTAAACTAACCTCGTCATTCGAATCGAAATCTTCATCGGAGCCAGCCATGTCCAGATTTCGCTTTAGTTTCGACTTCTTCTTCTTCCTCGAGCTCAACCAGAATTCTTCTTCTTTTCAGCGTTTCAACTTCTTCTCTTTAACTTTCTCTTTCTATTTCTGAAACAACCTTCTAATTCTCTCTCTAAACTCAATCTTATCCTTTTATACGAGCCACGTAGGATGCGCCACGTGGCTAAAACTAATGGGAGAGTAATTTTTTTGACGGACGGGATTTTTTTGGCAAACGGTGAAAAAACTAAGGGACCAAAAGGTACTTTTTATTAATTATGGGACCAAAATGAAAAATGGAAATTAATTAAGGGACCAATGGATCAATTAAGCCTTTTATTTAATAGTGGGTTTTGATATCATGGTCATTGTTTATCATTCATACCATAACCAAAATTGTGTGCAATTTTTATGGGGAAGATATGATGGTCAATAGAGACTTTATCAATTATATTTTGAATTTTGAATTTTTACATAATTCAGATTATATAATCCAAAATTCTGCAAAAAAATATTTGGATTATGAAAATTCGAACGGGATATTTTGAGCAATTTTGGATGACACACTAGAAACCCGAAAGGTGAAAAAAGGAAATTTCTAAGAAAAATATGTAAACCAAAATGTTCCGTTCCTCACACATTATATATTTTTTTTTTTGGGGTTCAAAAGAAAATTGTATATGTTTTCTTTTTCCTATTTCAAAGAGCATAATGCCAAAATTCACGTACTAAAATATGAAAAATTATGGGTTCAAACTCACGTCTTAAAATATTAAATTTGTCTACAACGTCTTAACTTAGACCATTATTCTTCTACTCTATTTTACTCCTCAATACTCTAAAGATCATGCCATAGTCACTTTTCAACCTCAAACAATTTATAATCTTACCCTTGCCATCTAATCCCACAACATGCATAACATAAGACACATATCAGAAAAAGGGTAAGATTATAGCATGACAACATTCAAAGTTCAAACATCTACTACAAATCCAACCAACATTAATAATCATGCAAGATATATCATGACCAAAGAGCATATAACAGAAAACAAGTATAAGGCACTCATCTAATCATTCATCTTTAAATCCATTCAGAAAGTGCTCCCATCTATACTTGGATTGGATCTAATTGAAGAGCAATGATCAAAGTGTGGAATAAAGAATGGAAACTTAAGCCTTAAGAACGGTTTAATCATCTCTAATGATTCAAAGTCGCAGTCTAGATTCGGATTTGAGGCTACGGCTATGAGAAAACACAAGTGTAATTTTGAGAAGAAGTTTACATATTTAAGAAAGGGAAGTAGCACCTGACTTTGACAAAAAGAAGCATGCATGAACATCAAGCCAAGAAATACGGGCCGCTTGATGTGTGGAATTAGCATTAGTGCTGTGTTTGAACTCTGTTTTTTTTTTTCCTTCTTAAATGTGTATTGTTGGACTTAGTGGCAAAAAAAAGCGGCATACATGAAAATAAAAACTGGTTAAAACAACAACAACAATAATATCGTCAAAAGAAAAAACAATTAAGTTATTCTCCATACATTACCCAAAAAGTTGGTTAAAAGCTGTTGATTAACGAAGAGGAGGATTGATGTGAGTTAACACAAACAACCTGCTGGAAGGGATAGATACGAGCTAACAAATGGAGGTTGAAAAGTAGCAACCACCTTGAAACTTACTACTAGCCCTACCAACACGTCTCTACCTTTACTTTCTACGTGAGTTGATGATTCTGACCCACTTTTGTTTAAAGTTTTCTAACACACCAACAAAATGAAGAAACCGAAAGGATACTGCAATGCAAGCACAATTTCATTTTTTTTTTTAGACTTTTAAGTGAGGGTAGTGAACATTCATCTAGGCCCCAATAATTTTGAATAGTACGTAAGATCTAAAATATATTTTAATATATTAAAGTCTTTTGAGATTTTATGTATGAGTAGTTAAAATCACATTGCATATGAGCGACTAGAATGTAGATATATAAGAGATGCGATCTGTTAACCTAATGTCTTAAGATTTTGGATGAAAATATGGTGTCTCTCTCGTATGATCCTCAAACATTGACCTGTTGTTGATCCCATCGTCCCCAAACTCTCCGACATACTTTAGTAGTCTTACAAACAAACTTTTTTTTTGTTGACAAATGACAAGCAAACTATATAGCCGTTAAATTCGAATATAAAAATTGTGCGTCTTGGATTCAATGATACCAATGTTGCATATCTTCCTCTTAGGATCTCCTCACCCAAATATAATGTCCTTTTTTTCAATAAAAAGATATGAACTTAATTAAGTTCATATCTTATCTTTATCTTTTATCTTTTGATCCTTTATTTTTATCGTCGGGCCCTATAAGGCTTAAAATATATTTGGTCCTTTATCTTTTATCAAAACTGTGATTTAGTCCTTTATCTTATCTTTTAACATGTTTTTATCTTTTATGTTTTTAGAAAGTTTAATGATGTAGTTCTTTAATCATAAATCATAACATAAGTGAAGAGAAGTTTAACATGTTACAGTGCTAACATAAACCCATATGTGGCATAGAAGAGGGGAAACAACGTCATTTTTTTAGAAATACTAGGAAGGAATGCTGAAAACAAAAACATAAGTATTTGAAGAAGATTTTGTTGCAATGACTTTGAATGAGAATGATTTGTTGCGACACCTTTAAAGGAGATTAAATTGTTGCAATGTGTTTTACAAGCTTAAAGCCACTTGGTTTAGTTTCCAATTTTCTCTAACATTTGGATAACAAATGGACAAACTTGAATCTTTTTAAAAAAAGATAAAGGACCAAAACACGTTAAAAATAAGATAAATGATCAAAACACATTTTTGTTATAAATGACCAAAATATATTTAAGCTAAAGATACTATGTCCTTTAACATTACTTATATGATTTTTCTTTAAAAAAAAACATTACTTATATGATTTTGTCAAAAACAAAACCATTGCTTATATTCTCAAAATAGAAAATATTCAAACTTAACAATTACATATCCTAGTCAACCGGACACATATAACTTGTTTTTTGAAATACTACCCCATTGATTGGTGAGCCTATAGGCACTAGAAAGATTAAATAGTTACCAATTTTATCATGCAATGGTAGTTGAGTGAGGTTTATAACTTTTTATTTAGTAAGGTAAATTGAGTTCGCATTCAAATTGTACTAGTCGGTTGCTGAGATAGATAATCCCTTTCAGAGGTTATTCATTTCATGGTTAGTTAAAGGTATAGACAAAAGTATACACTTGGCAGCTATTTAGTTATGGTGCAAGATGCAAAATACTTGTTCGTGCAAAAAATTAAATAGTTTGAAATCAAAGTTCGAACAAACTGCTGATGACGGTGCTAATTAAGAGGGTGAAATGTCTAATTAGTGAAAGAATAGGCTAACTTACATGTATAAGTTAACTTTTGTAAAATGAGGGATGCAATTTATTTCGAAAATATCTAATAACCGTTGATTGAAACTTTTTCTTTACGGTAAAGGGACTTTTGCATTTCATCATCAATCAATGTTTAAGAGAATAAATACAATCCATTCATGACAATAATTACAGTGCTAATCATGTTTTCCAATTAAAGTGGACTTTAAATGCGTGGATTGTTTTCTAAGCAAAGTATTTTTTTTATTTTATTTTACAATCAAAACTAAAAAATCTTCCTAGTTACTTGGCACTGTTCCTATTAATGCTTACCTGGTTTCATTCAATCAAAAGCAATGAACACGACATGTGTATACAAATAATCATGTTTATTGCCAGCAGAGGCTGAAGCCCCCACCATAATTTGGGGATATATGTGCAATGCAATGCATGGACCTTTGATTATTTGTTGATGATATTTATTTAAACATTTTTCAGTAAATTATTTGCATCATATTTCATATATCACTTAGGACAGAGAGGTGAGTAGGACCCAACAAGCTTCGGATCCACCTTACCAACCAACTAGTGTAGTACTCCCTTATTGGCTTCTTTAACTTCCAACGTAGCGTACAAATCACACATGCTATATGTAGCCCAGCCTCCAAATGAAGACACGTGACCCACGTTCTCACACACTCATTGTTTTCCTCTGCTTTGTCAAATAAGAATAAAATTTATTTATTGCTATCATGTTACTTTTTATCACATTTTTATAATGTTACTTTTACGGTTTTTTCTAAATTGCCTTTAGAAATTGGTAGGCAATTTACCCAAACCAATAAAAAACAGCCACATGTCCTCCATTTTAAAAATAACATCTATTATTTTATTTTATAATTTTAACATGTATTTTATTTTTTGCATATTCACTCCATTTTAAATTAATGATATTTTACAATTTGAACCATCAAATTAATTATATTTTCCTTTCAATCCAATCACTATCCAACCCCTTTTTTTTCTTCTAAATCTGGGCTACGACATGTCTTCATTCATTCCAATTAAGAATGACTTTACAAAAATCATTAAAAAAAATAAAAACTATCACCGTTGGGAATCAAACGAAGGCACACACACTTTTGATCATATGACTTCACCACTTGACCATTTCTTCTTTCATGAAATGAAATGGAATGCAAAATATATGTTATCAGCGAGCAATATTTTTTTTTGCAGCGTCTTATAATCCAAGCTTTAGTAACAAAAAATCAATTTATATGTGTATATATTTTTTTTTTTTAGAAAATATGTGTACATATATGAAATAATAAATATTTCTAAAATAAAACAATATGAATTGATTCATTTGATTTTTTTTATATTTTAAATATTATTCTTTTATATAAATTCATACTATTTGTCCAGATTCGATGAACT
>Ga0315915_1002843_pt1 | contig 21979 bp, 14 predicted proteins | sample MpolbnodulesMG_FD_207738 | JGI IMG/M metagenome (GOLD analysis project Ga0315915, IMG submission 207738) | Medicago polymorpha root nodule microbial communities from Los Angeles, California, United States - branched nodules | ecosystem: Host-associated > Plants > Roots > Nodule | place: USA... | reverse complement strand
AGACCCGGACAACTCACTTAACTTAGTCTCTCAATGAGTTGATATAGATTCCGCTAAAAAACGGGCTGATGCAAAAAATGCAAATTTCTAATTAATGCAAAAAGTGACAGAGAGAGTAATCGTACTCCTATCAATGCAAAAAAATGCAAATTTCTAATTAATGCTAGCCCACTCTAATATCCATTTACTCAGGATCGTCCCTATGAAACTAAAGGCTCGGCTTTCATAGTAAAAATATCTCTATAAAAAAAACGCATAATTTTTTTAAAAGATTAATCTTCTATTTAAATTGAAAATAACACTCGTATAATGATTATTAGTCACCGAAATCAAAATTAACAATTATTTTTACTAAAGACGTGTTTTTTTAACTTACAAATAGAAACATGGAACATGATTTTTTACTTAGAAATTGAAATATGAAACATGTTTATTTTTCTTTTTTGAGTGGGGGTGGAGATATTGAGCAATAAATTTTTTCTTGAAGCCCATAACTTTGAGAGGCCCAGCTCGGTTGAGCTCTTTGCACTCTCCAAAGAATGGCCCTGGGTATACATAAGGAACCTCAAACCACACTCCCAAAAACACACCCACCTAACACTTAGCAGTACTATTGGGCTATAATTTTTTTTTTAGGCCCATGCCTTGGGGAGGCCCAGTTCCATTGAGCGGTTTGCACACCCCAAGGTCCGGCCCTGCATTTATTCATGAGTGGTTTCTTGAAAATAATACTGTAGATGGGATCCAATGGACGAAACAAGTGTCAAGTCATCAATTCAACGCTTTTATATACTCACTTCATTCCTTAATAAGGGAGCCTTTTGTAAAAAAAATATTATCCTAAAATAACTCTTGTTCTCATTTCATCAATTTCATACTTTTTATGTGTCTTTATCTTGCACGTTGTATTTGAATACAAAAAAGTACGCAAGTCGAATATTTTGATTGAACATTTAACTTGTTTTCTGTCTATTTTTTTATGTTTGCTATGGTGTTTTGGCATATAGCTTGAAATATGAAATTTTCAGGGATGCATTTTAAATCAGTAAGTTTTTCATAATTTAATATTCATTGATTTGTCTTTCACATTTTGAAATTTTTCTCTTCAAATATCCACTCTTCTAATTCTTGTTCACTTTGTGATAATAACTTTTGAAGCCATCTGTTCTGATAATAGAGTAAGACTTGAAAGATTAATTAGGTAAAAAGAAGGAAGTAAACACCACTAGGAAATGAACATTACCCCCTTCCAGATTCCATATGGAACAACTGTCCTTAATTTATGGTATCTTTAACCTTTAATCTCAGGTGATAACATTTCTTAGCTTTGTTTTTCACTTTTGGGTTCATATTTTAACCCCAAAAGTGAACAAAATCTTTTGGGTTCATATTCCCAGCATTAAAGTTTTCTTTCGGGTCTTGTTAACGAGTGCCTCCGGAACACTCTCTTTAAGCTTTCTAAATAGAATAACTATTTTTTAAATATATCAAACTTTTCAATTTCCAATGTACTAATTACGCTAATTTTCACAAAAGTTTACCATTTAAGGTCCTTAACTAGTGTCTTTTCTTTATTATGGAGAGTCATAGCCAAGTCACTTTCCATTGCTTAGATTAACCTTTTCACAAACATGGTAAGCCTGTGCAGTTACATTGGTTTTCTTTTCTTGTGCTTCAATGAAAAATGCACCAACATAACGAGTCTCTCTAAATGTGATTGAGCACACTGTTGTATTCATTTGATAATTTAGAATATTTTCTATGTTGGTTAGAAGGGAATTTGAAGTCTATAAGGATCCAAAAAAAGTGTTAATTGTTGTGCAAGGAATAAAACAATTAGCTTATCTATGCCAAAAAATTGATTGAGGTAAAGCCATTTGTAACACCAAACTTCTTTTAGCTCAGTTCATGTTACAAAACGGTTATGATCTAGTTTGTTATTTAATTTTGCATTGTTATTGGAGATCACGATCTATTATTTCTTTTTTTGGTTAAAACAATGAGTTGATATAGATTCCGCTAAAAAACGGGCTGATATAAATTGTTGTAAAGTTAGAAAGAAATATTTATCAATGCAGCAACATTTATCATGGTTATTTTGACACATCATTGCCATCATGAATTTTAACAAAAAAACTGCATCCGCAACATAAACAAATACCACAAATAACTACTAAATAGTCAAATCATGCATGATATTGGCTTTGTCCCAATCAATAATCAAAAGCAACATAATAAATATAAATTAGTGCTCCAATATAACTTCGAAATATCCTAAAAGCGAAGGAGGGGGTGAGGTTTAAAAGTATTTTAGCGTTTAATTACGTTATGTTGGGCAAGCAAGCATGAAAGCTACTCTCTAATCTAAATAATCTTACAACATGGCTGTTCAAGGTAAGGTACTTTCCTCATGGTGATTTCCTTGGATCTTATATGGGCCACAATCCAAGTTTTAAAGTAGATATGTGTGTTCGAGACGACAATGGAAATTTCATACGTGCGAAAATAGTGTGGAGTGGAGCGTTGGCCAACCGAGCACTCAAGAGGCGGAAACACAGGGTCTTAACAAGCCTTACTTTGGCTCATGAGTTTGGGTTATCCCAAAGTGTTAATTGAACTAGACTGCAAACTAGTTATAGACGACATGTAGGGTAGACTAAGTCATAGATCACAGTAGGGCGCTATTTTAGATTGTGATAGAAAACGAATGGCCTTATAATGTCAAATTTGGTATACGTATCTCTGGGGAACCTTTATGACTATATCGTGTAACTCATCATTTTAATTTTCGTATTTTTTATCAACACTCATTTCTTGTAATTTGCTCCTTAATACCAGATTTGGGTCGGGGTTGAGAAAATTAAAACTGGAATGAACGATAGAGCCACACATATTTAAGGTACTCGAAGTAGAAGATCTTGTAAAAGCCGAGGAGTTTTTTAAAGCTTGATATGGTGCAAGCTTGATGCTTACACTCAATGATGAGAGAAAAGAGAGTTCCGAACATTTTGTTATGTGATGAGAATTGAGATGATGAAGAGAGTTAATCATTCCTATTTCTTCAGCTTCACACGATGAAGATGTGCTTCACTTAGGGATTGTGTTCCATCAAAGGAAGTTTAGCAACAAATATGTAGTGTTAATCATCCATATTTCTGCATCTTCACATCCTTGAAAACATGGTTACAAACTATGTTTAAATGACCTTTTTGTAACATGTTTGCAATATTTATTTGGTGGATCTGACGCTTCAGAAAGAATCATATTTTTGGTGACAAGCAATGGAAAACCCAAATATGAAGTTAATCTTCATGCTTGTTTTATATTTTGCTTAGTTAAAAGGCTTTTTGTAGTACATTTACCATGGATTTCATCAAATCATTGTACAAACGAATTCTCTCTCTCCCATTAAAATGATTGAAGACGATGTGCGAGTTTTACGGATTTTTATCGTTTGTTGTTTGAGATTACGGTCTTATGTTCTCTATGGTTTTCGTTGTCGACATGTTCCTCGTTAATTTAATGAAGTGGTTGGCCCCGTCAAGTATGGTATTAGTTCGTCTGTTCTTTTAAAGATGTTTTATTTAGTTTGGAATTTCATGCCTTTGCTCAACTTGGAGATTAAGCTTGTATTTCTTTTCCTAAAGGTTCGAACATTTTGCTCCTTTTGGTAAGATCATTCCTTTCATTTATGTTTTGATCCCAACCCTTCATTCCAACCAACCCTAATCCATATATCCATATATAAGAAGTAATGGTGCATTCACAAAAACCAGCCGCCCCATTCTCTCTTCCCACTACCATCCTTCACAAATCCCATTGTTACTTGTTTTATTTATATATTTTTTCATATAACCTTTCATTGTTGTTCTCTGGTGAAATAGAAACCATTCCTACTCTCTTCTTTTCTCTTGCAATCTGATAAGTAGTAAGGAGAGGAAATATTTCACTGATGCTGCAATGAATGTTATTGATAAAATATCTTTGTTGTGAAAATTAAAACACTTGCTAGGAGGAGGATCAATTTTGAGATGATGGTGAATTTGTGTGGACATACAATTCTGTTGACGATTATTCTTTATTAATAACTTTCGAAAAATCACACAAGTTCATAGTTATGAAGTAAAAAACGACCAAACACAGATCTAAGTTTTTGCTATTATATGACGGGTATTTTTCATCACAATTTCTTCGTAAAAACTTATCTATTTCATTTAATCTTTTAGCCGCATTGGCTTTAGTTGTAATTTTAAGTTACAACGGGTTTTAATAGTGGTAATAGTCATTTTGATATGTGTAACAAGTCGCGGCGTTCTTTTGTGAATGAAAATTTTAAAATAGTGCACAATGATGGACTATTTTGAAATTTTGATACATTAAAGGATTGTTGTGACTTGTGATTACTCGTTGTACATTAAAGCTATTACTCGTTTTAATACGCTCAGATTTTTTATTTTATAAGATGAGACAATTCTTTTAATTTTTTTTTATGGAATTCCTTTAATGTCATTTGATGTAATTTTTGCTAATACCTCGTGTGATTATATGGTAATTTATTTAATGTTGTACTTCTTACACTTTTGCTACTAAAGCGGAAACCCGCACCAATATACACATTAGTTTTAATTCACCTCCATGACTATAACTTGATTGTTTCAAACAAGCTCCTAAAAATTATTGCACATGTTCTGTAACATTACTGGGCATAGGAGAGGAGATTGCCTCCCATTATTTATAAGTGACAAGCTCTTAAAAATTACGTACATCGTCTAAATGAAAATAGCTATTATACCTCCTATGTTCATCAGCTCCTATGAAAATAAAAGAAACAAAGATATTGATTAGTGCAAAAAAATACTTTACGAGTAAGAAAATTAGAGTTGGAGGAAATTTCATAGGAGAAGGTGAGTATCCAAACCTTAAGATTTCATATGTCCTACATGCACCTTGGCCCCTTATATGAAGCCTCGGCTTCACAGTAATCATAAAGTTCATTGTTTGAGGACTCTAGAATGGGTTAAGGAGAAATACGACATGTTCACCGATCTTCATTATGTTTCAGCTTATGTTTTCATGTGTTTTTTTTAGATTTGTTGTATGTGTTTGTTTCTACGTATTAATTATCTGCTGAGGTATTTGGATGCCAATGCCATAAAATGATTACAAAGCCCTATATGGTTATAAATATCATTGCAAGTAACCCCAACTTTGAGAGGCGATGATTTCAATTAACAAAACCAATCTCTTATCAACAAGTGTTCTATTTTTCATGGACTCTGCACACATTAATCTTGTGCTGTGGTTGATGAAGAGATCCAGATACGCTATTTTGTGCAGTAGGAAATCACAATGTATAGGCTGCATGAAATTTTGTGAACAATTATGATACAGAGAATGAGTATAAGAATTGTTGATGATAGCAATTTACAAGACTGTGATGAACATTGAACAAGTCTCAACTATGGGAATCAGTCGGTGAATCCTGTTTAAGAGGCTTCATTAATGTACCAAAAAAACATTTAAAAGATTTTAGTATATCTCACTATTAGTAATTCTATTTTTTCATTAAAATGAAAAGAATAGGTAAAACCATCATTAGCATAGTAGCTCTGAAGTAAAACCTACCTGACATAACCATCATGTAGTGAAATAGTTTGGAATTCTAACATGTTTGTAATTAAACACTTGCAATGTACATCGACTGTGCTGGATTGTTTATTCCCATGAAAATGTGTTATATATGGCTGAATATTTATTGTGATATCTTTTTCTTTTCTTTTTAACATTTGATTTGTATAAGTCATTAGTGAAATACTCTGGTGTTCAATAATTGGCATCCAACTTCTTTTAGGCGTAGTTGTTTTAAACCTAAATTAAAATTAAGATTACAAGTTTTTTTGTTTAAATTACAAGCTTAGTCATTTAATTAATCTTTTAATTTCATTGATTCCATAACTAATACTACTTCCTTCGTCCCTGTATCTAAGCACCCTTTACATTTTTCACATTTCTTAAGAAAAGTTGTTAGTGCAATTAATTTGTCTATTTTGTGTGTTAATATTACCTTGTTTGTATATGTATTAAATTTAAGTTAGTAGTATTAATTAAGGATATGTTTAGAAAAATAAGAACAAATGCATCTAATAATTTGAGAAGGAGTTTATATTTAGAGAATTTTTTTTAGTAAAAATAGTGTTTAGATATAAGGACAAGTGGAGTATTTGATACGTGTTGGTCCTTCAAATGCATTTTCGTCAAGTCAATTTAATCCTCTTCATTAGTTTTAATCTAGGTCTAAGATGGATCAACAATAAAATAAACGAAATACTTAAGTAATTTTAAAAAAAAAAATTGTTTGCCCCTAAAAAAAGAATTTATTGTTTGATATTTTTGTCAAAAAAATAATCATTGGATCATGCAAACCTATTAAACCTAACAACAAAGGGACATACCTGCAATTGATAAACTTCCCACAAAAAACGAAATGTGCAGACTCTTTTGAGAAAGCCTCCAGCTTCTTTTAGGAGTAGAAGGTGTTTTAAGATTCAGCATTTTGTTAAAGCAGGGTTTGGCTTTTTTTTATGTTAACTTATATGTTTAGTCCTTTAATTAATTTCCTAGTTTTATTTTGATCTCATCATATATGACTAACATTTCTTATATTTTGATTTCTCAATTGTATTACTCAGTTAAAGGTGGTGATACATTTGACTGCATCTTTGCAATTGTAGTAGTTCCTCAGTATCACTGAACCACTAGCAGAACTTTGCTGCCTTAAGAAATGCAAAAGTCATGTATGTCTATTATAATGTCAATTCTGTTGTGATTGTTGTGCTTCGGATAGAAAACTAGCGCCCTTATAATAAATTTGGTTTATGCATCTCTGGTGAACCTTTCTGATTATATCTTGTACATTAGCTTATTATTTTAATGATTTTGTTTGCTACGTTCCTAACTTAATAAATTTCCTATTATTAAGTGTTTTTGTTTTTTATTCTTCTGACTGTATTTGTACATCTTATGTTCTTTTCCATCATTTCCGCTTATTGAATATTTTTCTTACAATGGTTTACCATTCTCTTTTTAGTTATGTTAATAGTTCAGAAGTTCTATTACATCCATAGTGGTTAGATCATTTTCATAGTATTCCTAGTGTCTGTGTGTTTACATAACCTTAATTCTTGCATCAATTTCGATATATGTCCTACTCTCACTTACACTCCCTCCAAGCAGCCCTTTGCATCAGAGCAATCATAAAAACTCGTTGCACATGACTCTAGAGGGAGCGAAAGAGAAATAAGACATATCACCACCATATGAGCAATGATAAAGTTAAGTTATTCTATTCCCCAAAAATTTGTTATTAGCTTTCTTTTATTTTCTCATTGTATATAGCAATATGTTATATTATACCTTGCACAGATGGGAGGGAGTTGGAATAGAAGATTGTATGCACATTGAATTCGAATACAACAAAATCAGAAAAACTAGTCAAAAGTATGACCATTGTAACCTCGTTCCTTAAAACCTTAGCTTCCCTTTCTTGGGATAGATCCGGTTTCTCTTTTCATAAGTTTTACACTATGTAACTCTGATGTATTGGTTCAGGCCTCTCTTTCTATTATATTTTATTGCATTGATAAAAAAAAGAATACAACAAAATCAAATAATTTTAATATTTTAATATGCTGATGTATTTTTTTATGATGAGACGAGACAATTCTTTTAGTGTTATTTGATAGCAGCTAACCCTAACATGGAAATTTATTTGATGCTGTACATCTTATCTTATATATATACATTTATGATACTAAAGCTAAAAAAATATCCATGAGTTGAAATGATGTACATTGACAAATGAAAATAAAAGAAACAAAGATATTGAGTTGTGCAATATAATTCTTCACACTCCGTAACACAAGAAGTCTGTAAGAAAATTAGAAGAGGATGAAATTATATAAAGCTTAAGGAAAATGATGCCGAAAAAGTTCAAGAATTGCAAAACAAGAAAAATAATTCGTTAGTTTTCCCTCTAAAATTTATAACGACTTTGAGGATTTCACAGTTGAATTTTAATGTTTTTGAAAATAATAATTTGTCTTGATAGGAACCATTGTATACCGTGTATTGCCCAAATACTAGTTCACATTGATTAGAATTCATCCATCCATCCAGTAGTGTGCAGATTTATTCAAACTTAAGATAAACTACTATTTTCCCTTCAAACACATTCCCCTTCATATTAAATTCAAATTTTTAAGATTAATATCAAAAGCAAATGTACTCTAAAAAACAGTTTCACAAATCAAAACGCTAAATCATATACAAGTTAAAGAAAATGATGCAAAATATAATAAACAACCATATATTTATGAATATAGTACAATTGCTAGGTACAATTCAATAGAATCAAAGTAACAATAGAAAAACTAGTGCATCAAATTGAACATGAAAGATTGCAATAGATTAAGTTACTGATCAAACAGAAAATGGAACACACCACAACTAACAGAAATATTTCATCATTCAAGAAGGTTCTACCTAGCTTGGGGACCGAGTTCAATATCAAGATTGAGGGGAACCAATTCAATTGGATCTTCCTTTTTAGTTTTACAACGGCCAACCTTTTTTCGGGCTAATTCCTCAGCCAAACACTCCTTTAGCCCATGCATTACTTCGCTCATGTTTGGCCTATCGGAAGAATTAGTGGACACGCAAGCCATTCCTATCTCAACAGCTTTCCAGGCAGAGTTAGTGTCAAAATCTTGTTGTAATCTCGAGTCAACGATGTTATTTATATCCCCATTATAAAACATGGATCTAACCCATTGACTTATGTGAGTCTTGTCAGGTGATTTTGTTATGGCTGGTTGACTTGTGATTATCTCCAAAAGAACAACTCCAAAGCTGTAAACATCACTTTTCTCGGTCAACCTGTTTAATGTCATGTACCTGCAAGGCAGACCACATTATTTGTAAACAATATAAAATCTGGTCCTTAAAATTAAGGCTTAATTAATGATTTGGTCCTTTAAGTTATTTGTTGGTTACATTTTGGTCTCATAAGTTATTAACGTTACAATTTGGTCTCTTAAGTTAGTATATGTTAGCCAAATAAATCATCACCGTCAGTCTTTTGCCAAAACATTAAATAGGCACATGTGAACAATGACGTGGCAACTTGTAATGTGTATCTACCTTAGACATTGGCTTAACGGTTTTGACGGTAGGGATTTATTTGGTTGACGGAAGATGACTTAAAGGGACTAAATTGTAACGTTAATAACTTATGGACTAAAATGTAACCAACAAATAACTTAAGGGACCACATCATTAATTAAGCCTAAGATTAAAAGGTGCTATTAGGTTAGTTAGTACTGAAATAACATAAATTCAAAAAAGTATTCATAATCATAACTAACTTATTAAGAACCACTTCCACGGTAAGTATTCAACTTTAGAGACTATTTTTAAATATTTGCTAATGACGAGTAACATCTAAATATCGGTCTTTGGCCGAATACCAAGTTTCTAAAACAAAACAAAAAAGAGTAGTGTTTGAATTAAATGACCTTCAATTTCCTATTTCATGGACATTTTTGGAGTTTCTCATATTTCAAGGACTAATTTGACAATACATTACAATTTGACGTGAAGAAAATGATGCCTGCGTTAATATATATAATTGAATTACTTACTCATAATCTAGGTAACCTGGAGTTCCTGCAACAACAGTGGACAAATGGGTGCCACCATCAGTGGGAAAGTTTTTGGATAGGCCGAAATCAGCCAATTTTGCTTGGAAGCTTTCATTTAACAAAATGTTTGTACATTTCACATCTCTGTGGATTATAGGTGGCTTGCAACCATTGTGAAGATATTCCAGTCCTGATGTTAAATTATTTCCATAATTAGATTACATGAATCAAAAAATTGAAGGCAATATTCAGTTTCCTTACTAACCTTGGGCTGCATCCACTGCTATTCCGAGTCTGTCTGCCCATGTCAAGAACTTTGCCTTGCTATTTTTTCCTTTACAATAAAATCATATTTAGTACTTTCGAGGTAGATTGACGGTTGTGATTAATGAAATAACATACCTGAAAGAAGTTCATCAAGGTTTCCATTTGCCATATATTCATAAATGAGCCCTATATCTTTTCCTTCATTGCAATAGCCAATGAGAGAAGTCAGATTTTTGTGATGAACTCTCATCAGAAGCTTGACCTGCAACTCAAAAAAACTTTTATGTCATGATAGCACAACGTTGGTTGGACAGACCCTTATGTGCAAATGACGACCACTTGCCTCTGCAAGAAATTGTTGAAATCCATGTACTGATGATTTAGAAAGCATCTTGACAGCTACTTCAGTGTCATCAATTATGCCATAATAAACTGTTCCAAATCCACCTCTACCAAGAATAGTATCGAAGTTGTTGGTGATCTTGGAAACATCATCATATGTATATTGTCTTTGCTTGGATTCCAATCGTGACTCATTTGGAATATTTGACTGCACATAACTGTTCCCATCTGATAATTTTGTGGAAAAGTGTTTTAGTTCATTACAAATATAATTTAATCAGAAGTTGATTAACCAAATATAATAAGTGGTAGTTAGAAACTGCATTACCTTGTGGTTTTCTTTTCTTATTAAGGGCACAGATGATAACGGCTGCACTTACTAAGAGCACAAAAATCCCAGCAACTGATGCTACTAAAGGAATGAATTTTTTACTTTTCTTTTGCTTGCATGAATCAGGTTCACAAAGATTTGGATTTGGATCCAGGCTAGCATCAAACACAGAAAAAAATTTAAGTTTGAGGCTTAGAGTAATAACTACATTTCACTCATACTTCTACTCGATTTGCATCGACCCTTGTGTACAAATAATCTTAGATGCATCAGTTTTAGAATGAATAAGTTCCATGCTGCATGCACATAAGGATCAATAAAAAAAAGAACACTGATCAATAGCTGTCATCACTGTATTTACTTTTACAATAAAATCGAGATATAATCATCTTCTAAATTAAATATAATGTTGATTGATAGCTTTAAGTATGAGACATACATCAATAACAGTGGAACTTGTTTTGATCTCTCAAGTAGGGCACTTGAAACTGAACCTGTAAGGTTGAGGTTGTTCTTCCCCAAGTTTCTGCTAACACAGGACACATATGACACCTTCTCCTCTTTTAGAATCAATAAAATCACATTGATGCACTGATATGGGATTAACTTACAATGTTTTTAGTGACTGTAGTTGTGTCAGAAAATCAGGTAAGGTGCCGCTTAAGCTATTGTTTGATAAATCCCTGAAAAGAACAGTTTTGATCCCCAATAGAATAGATAAAAAATATACAAATTGAATGTATTTGGCTTTTGTTCCATCATTTTAACCAGATGAGATTAGAATTTTACAAGTACTGCAACATAGTGAGGTTTGATATGGAGGATGCTATCTCCCCTGTCAATCCACTTGAAGACAAATTCCTGGTTGCATTTCCAAATATATAATTTCAGAGGATAATTGAAGTTTTTGAATTTAGGCATGTAATTTATTTATGGAATTTTAAACTTACAAAGATGTGATTCTTGGAATGTTATTGTCATCACTACTACAGTTTAGGCCTTCCCACATGTAATTCATAGGACCACAAGGATCTCCTTGCCAATTTCTCCAATTTCTAGCCAGCCCATAAGTATTCTTGATGTTTGTGATAGCATCAACTAGTATGTGGTGAAAAAAATTGAAGCCAAATTTGTATATATTTTTAGAGCTGTTTTACTTTGACAAACAAATTTGACATTAAACTTCGACATCAATTTGGGTTGTTAACACAATTTAAATATGTGGTTAATTATTTTGGATGAATGGTGAATGAATAGTCTCCTTCCGATTTTTATTGTAAGAAAAAAAACAAAAAATCCTCAAAATCAATTCAATCATTAACTAAAGTAACTCTTTGAATATTTTTACAAATAAACTGTCACAAAAAGTTGTGAATCATTATATATAGGACCGGAACGAGTATATAGTTAATGAGTTGCGACAACTTGTTATATTGAATTTTGAGCTCATATATATCATTTATCTATTTTTAAACCACAAATGACACTAGAAAATAAAGGGCCAACTTACCATCATTTTGTTGAGTTTCTGATAATGAGAAGTCTTTTACTTTATAAACTTCGATGGCATTGAGGATGGGTGGATGGGTTGAATGCTCTGTCTTAAAAAGGGAAATTAGATGACTTTTTGCTCCAGTCGTTGGTGTTGTACTAGATATGGTACTTACTGACTGGTATACAGGTATCTGAGGTCCAAACAAAAAGCCTCCATTCACTGTGATATTGAATGATCTAGTTTCATTTTTTGCCAGCTTCTCAACCTCATTAAAGTGTAAATATATATAGTATCGGTCATATACATTATCTGCAGGCCATTCCAATTGTAAAGGGGCACTGACATTTACTGGTTTAGCAGCAGTGCTCATAACAACTGCCGGTGGTTCATAACTATTCTGAGCTAGATCATCATTGTTAAGTGAGGTGCTTAATGGTGCCCAATTAATGAATTCCAAAGGAAACCAGTAGCGGTCAAAAACATCATCTTTGTACCTGTTGTTTTTACATGAACAAAAATATTATTATTTATGTCATGAATTTGGACTCAATCTCACACCTATAAACTTAGAAGTGTAGACCAAAAAGGAAATAGTGACGAATATTAAAGTAGATTCAAGCAACAACAAAATATAATAGACCTAAATCTAATCTAAGAACCAAGTGTACAAAAAGTGTTACAAGAAATTAGCTTAAACAAGATAACTCATCATCAAAGACACACAACACTAAAGTTACATCCATTGATACCCTAAATTTCTCTCTATTGAAACCATACTCTAAACATGAAGAAGGAAGCTTTATATACAGTTCAGATCCCGAAGCATCGTGCCACGATTTGCATCCATTGTGCCACGATATCATGTAGTACACAGTACAGCACTAACGTTATCCTCAAATCGTGTCACTATATTTCCAATGACAACCTCTAAATTCAAGAACCAAAATCGTGCCACGGAAGCCAAATCAAGTGCCAGGATTTCTCTCAAACTTCGACATCAATTTCGAGACAAATTTTAAAATTTTATTGATATAAATATTAAACTAAACTAATTAATGTGCTGTTAGCCAACTCCATATTACCTGTATTGTGAGTTTGTGATGGAACCCATATCAGATCGAAAGAAGTATGATAATACTGATGATTTAGCTGAGTGTGTGACATAAGCTGTATTGTTCAAAGTCCTCAATTCTATAACTGAAATGAATGGAATTCCATTTTCTGTTTTAACAAGACATGGTTGTATGTAATCTTGGGATGGAGTGTATATGATCTCCTTGAGTGTGAGGCCTGATGCATTGGTGAACTTGACTGTATCCCAAACATTAGCTCCAAAATGAAGATCAAATTGTGGTGGCTTGTTTAAACCATCATAGTTACCATAATAGAAAGAAGCTCGGATTAAATATTTATTACCACTTGTTACATTTATTCTGTAACAATTTCTCACTCCACTTGGAAAGCTCCTTACATATTCTAGTTCTTGTTTAATAATAATATTTGTAAGCGGTAACCTCTTACTTACACCTGTATTTATGAATTGGGCATCTGATATGTAATTTATGCCTGTGTCCTTCTCAGAATAGTTTGAATTTTCAGGCAGACCACCACAATCTATGCTAATGAATCCTGAGACATATATAAACAAGAAAACTTCAGACAACTAAGTGACATAAAGCAACCATATATATAGAAATTCATAACCAAACCTGATTGATCATCCTGAGCTTGTACCAAAACCACAACAGTAAGGACATCAAGCAATACCAAAAGAAAATGCAGAAACATTCTCATCACTGTTTGCTCGTTAGGAATACAACAATAATGAGTGACATACAATACAATGATTTATACTACTAGATTTGCATTCAACGCAATTAAACTTTAATGATAATGGTAATTATGAGTTTTTTCTTTAACAATAATAGTAAGAGTTTTCGTACATTGTTTTACAATGTCATGACTTTCGGAAGAGCAATGATAGATAGACACCTTAATGTGTATACCACTTTGTATCACTCTGAAAAATTTCACTTAACCAAATATATGGTCTATGTGACCACATCTTTTTAGTTGCGTAACCACTATTTTTCCAGAATTTATTTGGTTAACTAAGTGGAAAAATAGTGGTCACACACATTTTTGTTTCGTGACCACATTTTTTCAGCTTCTAAATAGTGGTCACGCAACTGAAAAAATGTGGTCACACAGACCATATATTTGGTTAACTGAAATTTTCGTGAATAGTACAAAGGGGTGTACACATTAAGGGTGTCTACCAATCTTTATTCTTACTTTCGAAATACTTAAAACTCAAGTTTTTTTTTATTTGACGGCTAAGATTGATTGACAATATAAAAAAAGTTATAGTGACGTATATAAACAATGTCGGCCTTATGCAAGTGCATCAAGCCCTTGGCACAGAGCCTCGGGCTTAAAGGGCCCTCAAAATTTGAAAAAAAAGGGAAGAAAAAAAAAACTTGTATCAACGGACTAAATTCATCACTAAATATCATTTTTCTGTAGGTAGAAGTCTAGAATTCAACTATTTTGCTGTTAATTATACATTGTCCACCGGTAAATGTCTATTTGTCTATGGGTGAAAGTCAGGTTTGAGTCATTGCTCGTATATTTAACTAGAACATAGATGTGTATCACTCCAAGTAGTGTTGGATTTTTTTTTCTTTTTTCAATACATTTTAAATGAAAATTTAAAAGATTACAACGGGGCCTCCGAATTACTAGAGATGGCCCTATATATAGATTATCTTCTGAAAAGGTCTAGATTGGGTGTTCATAAGATTTCAAACGAATTGTGATGTCGTATCACCGGTGGCTCAGCTGTTGAGATTTTCATGTTTCAAAGATTACATACATGTCTGCATTCGTGTTGGAGATCTTGCTTTGGAAAGAAAGAAAAATAAATAAAATATAAGTCCTTTTACAATGTCAATAAATCATTAATGTTATTTTTTCTATTATATAATTAACTATTTAGTATTTTCTCTTATTTCAATTTTTGAAATTTTTCTTTCTCGTATAATTAATTAGAGATAATTTTGTAAAATAACTATTCATTTCTCTTTTCCTCATAAAATTAATTACATTTTTTTAATATACACAAAATATTTAAAATGATATATAATTTTGAACGGACGGAGTGTAATTTAAATTTAGTGGTGTGAATTGAGATATCTAAAGAGTGGCTTGAAATGTACTAACCCAAAAAAAAAAAAAAAAAAAACTAATATGTACCTTGAAAGAGATGTTCATGTTTCGACCTGCAGACAAAAAAAATTCGTTTCTAATTTATTAATAAAAAACCACCAAATATTATTTTTAAGGAAAAAAACCAGTAAATAGTGTTCTCTTTAAAAAAACTCGTTTCATTTTATGTTTGAAAAGTTATTTTAAATACTCGTCTCATATGCAAGGAATTTTAATATCTTAAAATTTGTGACTTTTTGTTCTTGTAAGACCAAGAAGATTACTACTCTGGCCACATTTATAAGTAAAACACTACTTTTTAAGTTTAATGAATACCTAATGTATTTGGTATATTATAGACCAAATACATTAGGTATTTAATGAATCTAAAAAGTAATTTTTTTTTTTATAAATGCGACCTGAAATTTTAAATTGTAGTATTTTCATAATATTCTCTTAATGCACATATTTATACGTTGAAATTTTTATAAACATTGATCAATTACTTTTTTATTTTTTTTTAGAACAGAATGTTAAATTATTTAATTTTTAAAATAAAAAAAATGTTGTATGTCCCTAAATGTAATCATCTATGGCATATTTCACTCTTACAAAAGAAAAAAAGGTGTAGTGTATAGTTTTTTTTTCAAGGTAATCTACTGTATAGTTAACTAAAATACTATGGCCCAAATGCTATTTGTATATTATTACTTGACTCATCCCAAATTAGTCAATATTAAAAATGATATTCGAAAGATCTCATTAATTTTTTAAATTTTGACCATTTAATCTTTTTGTCCAAAAATCAATCATTGAATTAGCAGACCTATTGATTATTGAATCTAATAATAAACCACCTAACATCTTCCTTAAAAAAAAAAAAAAAAAAACCACCTAACATCTGCAATTGCTATTAATTCGTTGCTGCAACTTGCCACGTTGAATTGAAAACTTGCAACGAAATACCATTACTCCGGGTCGCCTTCATTAACCGGTCATGTACGAACGCATTTAGAAAGCCTCCAGCTTCTTTTAGGCGTAGAAGTTGTTTAAACCTTTTTTTGACAAAAGAAGTTGTTTATACCTAAAGTCAAATCTAAGATTAAGAGTTTTGTTAAAGCAGTTTGGTTATTTTTTTAGTTAGTTTCTTAATTAATTTCTTAGTTTTATTTTGGTATTATAATTAACATTACTTACATTTTGGTCCCTCCAATGCACTTCCGTCGGCAGCTAATTTGGTCATCGAGGAATGCTAGCGTCAGTCACTTTTCCACTTATTTTAACTTTTACTTGTTTACATGCTTTTGAAGTTGGAATATTTTTTTATAATACTTTTTATGTATTTTATATCATTAGCAACTAAAAGGATATCTCTCTAAAAGGTGGCAGGCCACCATTTCTCTCAAGTAGCGCTGGAAATGAGTTGAGTCGAATCGAACTCATCTGACCCGATTCGACTCGATAAGAATTGGTTCGGCTCGAAACTCGATACGAGTTTGATACAAATCTTTTTTTAACTCGAGTTCGACTCGTTTAAAGTTCACGAACAATTTGGTTCGGTTTGTTAGGTTCATCACGTTTTGTTCAAGTAACATAATTCAAAAGTTTTTTTTTTATCAGAAATGTATATCTTGATTCTTGACCTTTCAATTTGTTTTTTTTTAACAACAACTGAACTAAAATAAAATATGGACTATTGTTAGTTGGTAATTTCACCAGCCTCATTTAATGTGGTCAACATTAGTTGACTTTTACTCTTGCAGGAATCAAAAAAAATTCCATCAAATTTGAGGAGTTCAACGAAGACGTGGACTTAACATGAAAAGAGCATTCGACAAGGAACGAATCAAGGATGCAAAACCGTCGAAATCAAGCAAATGCCTTTGAAGCGGGAAGATTCAAATTTCAAAAGAGAAGCGGTTTCATCAAGGGAGAACGTGGAAGACAAGCGGTTGTCTACATGGAAGGAGTGCTGATCGTGAATTAGTTTCTTTTCAGTTATTTTCTATGTATAAATAAGAGTTTTCCATAGGGAAAATGAGTCGCAAAACACCTATACAGAATTCTAAAACACTCGAAGTACCGGCGCAAGAGAAAAGAGTCATAAAGAATGTATGTATAAGATTTGCCGAACCACCTTTATTTGTAATGCATTGTATTTTACCTTTCCTTTAAGTTTCTGCAATTTAAACTTAATGACTTTACTTTGCTTTTAAAACCTTTTTTATGTCGAAAGGCGTCACACGGTCTCGTCCGGTTCGTAAAGCAACCTATGAACTTGATGAACGCACAAAAACAAAATGCACAACATGTTCTAGGATCTCTAGTTTGGTCCTGCTCGTAATAATCAAAACCAACCCGTATTGTTTACCAAAAGCACCGATAAACAAATTGGCACGCCCAGTGGGACCCTGTTTATGCATCATTTTCAAAAACTTTGGGAAAAAATTTCCATTGTATTTTTTAACAAAACCTTTTCAAAAACCTTGGAAAGAAATTTCCATTGTGCATTTTTCAAACAAAAAATCCTTTGGAAGAGATTGCCATAATCTTTCAAAAAATTTCAAAACTTTTTCTAAAAACCTTTCTTGTGAAAACAGTTATTCTGAAGATTAGCAACTATTATTAGTGAACTTTTTCTAAGAAAAAATTCGCATTTTTGTGCATGCATTTAAGAAGTGGTAAAGCCTTGAAGACAATGACTAAATCCGCCAATACTGGTGCTTCTATGTCATCACAATCACCGCAATCCTATTCACAAGCTCAAATTTCACGGGCATCCTCCCCTGCAGTGGGTGCTAGTGTATCGACGGTCGTGGGGGCAACCATGGCCATGCTGGTTTCGACGGAAATGGGAGTAACCGCTCAAATGACACAACCATAAATGGGGACCTTTGTGCCACCATTTACTGTTGGTGTACCCGTGTCTACAAGTGTCCATACTTCTCATAACCCTTAAATTAAGGCTAGATTTGATGATATGGTCATAAATATGCAGAACTTTTCTAAGGACCAACCATACGGTATGCCAACTTCAATGATGACAAGTTTACATAACAATCATGCATTTACATAACAAGAAAATCCACTGACACCGTTTAACACACATAGTCCTCCAAGTTCTAGCGTTTTTGGTAGAAATGCTCCACCAGCCTTAACTACAGAATATATGATGTTGTTTAGGCAACAAATGGATGAGAGCAATCATGAGATGATTAGTTTGTTGACACAACAAATTGGTATGGTGTTTAACCCTTTGATTCAAAATACGAATCAGGGTTACCAAGCATTAGTCACTCAAATGGGGAGAACAACAGATTTCTTCGCCCCTCCGCAAACTGTCTATCAACGGATCCCTCAAATCCAAAATATCCCTCAAATCCAAAATACTCAACCTGTACCAATTGTCGAACCTATAGTTCAAAGACAACAACATGTGCCTCGACCTCAACCAGTCGAACCAATGGTACAAGCGCAGCCAGAGGTAATTTTGGTAGATAGAAATCATGATGCAGACGAAGTTGTTAGAAATGTCCAACAACAAAATATCAGAGCACATAATAACATAACCACTTTGGTTGAAAATATCATGACTCATAATGGCTTAAAAATGGGCTTACATAGGCCAAACTTTATATCTCATTTGTCATAATATGTTCTACAAACTGAACTTCCTAGGGGTTATTAAATTCGTAAGTTCACAACATTTGCTGGTGATACTAGTGAATCTATTGTCGAACATATAACACGTTATTTGTTGAACATTTATTTGTTACGTGTGCCTTGCATGTTCTTGATGATGTTCATGAGCTTCTGAGCTTGTATAAGAACAATCTTCTGAACTCTGTTTGAACATTTTGAACTATGAGCAACTTTCTGAACTCAGAGTTAGTTCAAAAAGTCAAATGTCCTTTGATTTCTTGTATCTTGGTATGATTTAAATCATGTTTCTGTCTTAGTTAAATACTCAAGAGAACAAATTAAATACCAAGAAATTAATCAAATTCCATTAATTCCTTAATCATCAAGGTTTATTATCTTTAAAATTAATTAGGGATTTTGCCTCAACAAATCTTTTATCTACTATATATATTAAAGTAAGGTTATTTTTATTGTTACAATTTACAAGTGGCATCCCCTTATGCCTCCAATTTCCCTCTTATCTAAAGAGAGCTTTTTTCAATCGTATAAGTTTGTTTTCAATCCACAGTTTTTTCTTTCCAATAACAAATAAACAAGTATATAAGGATATTTAGTTATTTATTCAAATGTAAATCTAAAAATTAGTTATTTATATAATTCACAAAAAGCATTTTCATAAAGAAAATATTAATAATTAATAATTTCTTTTTATCAATTCACAATTTTTTCCCTAAAAAAAATAATAATCAATTCACAATTTTCTCATCCCAATAAACATCCATTCATTGCTAACAAGGTGTGCATTTATTTAGTCTAGTGTGATAACTTTTTCTACTCTCTATTATATCTAATTCTATTATCTACTTCTACTATCTAATCTTCTATATATATTAAAGTAAAGTTTTTTAATTACAACAATTCACAATTGAAATCCTCTTATGCATCCAAATTTTCTCCAATTATGTGTAGGGGTCTGGATTCGAATCCCGAATTCCTTATTTCTCCACACAATGTATGTGAATCTAGCGGCTAGGATACTTGGCAAAAAAATAAATGAATTGGAAGAAGAACAAAGAAATGAAACGGCCTCCTAGTCTACATATAGGGGAACCACCATACTTAAGTCAATGATAATTGTTTTCATTTCTCTTATTATTTTTCAATAAAAAATTCACTTAGACTCTGTTTGAATTGATGGAACATAACAGATCGGAGTGGAATGAAACTTAATGAAATGGAGTGGAGCGGAGTGGAATGGAATAAAGATTTGATTCCATTGTTTGAATATTGGATGGAATGGAATGGAATGAGTTGTAATTTTTTTATTTCACTTTTACCCTTGTTTAAAAAACACATAAAATTAGGAACCGATATTTTTAAGATCTATTTTTTTGGTATTATGAACTTATAACATAATTTCCAAAATATTAATGGTGGCAACCCCAAAATCTACCGAAACCATGTAATATATGGTGGATTCGATAGTGTTCTACCCTGGGAAGCAAGCTAATGGAACAACTACAAGGAAATAATTTCATAACTGCATAGCTAGTTCTAACATAATATGCCACGATAGGAGCATGTTCCCCATTAGGCCATATATTTCATCTCACGTTAAGTTGAGTTTTTTTGCTCTGTTCTCAAACTTTTCTAGTGTGTAAAGAGATCATTTGAGTTCACCGATTCTGATTCCTCTGAAAGAGATGCTGAGGACCATTGCTGCAGGCAAGGTTGGTTTAAATTTCAACAAAGAGCACAACTGATATCAAAGAACAAAACTCTTGGAAGCTATATATAAATGTTATTAACATAGGGTTTAGAAGAGAAGAGAGAATAACAAACTCATGATGCATATGTGAAACAAAAAAACATTACTCAATAATATAAACTCGTAACACTACCGTCAAGCTAAAGTTTATCCTTATTTATTAATTTTATTAGGTCTGCAGCAACTTAACTTAATAATTTCTCTCTAAAATGCTGCATTAGGTTAGCAGCAATTTAACCTAACAAATTTCATCTAAAACTAGACTCCCACCCGTGCGATGCACGGGTTTTTTAAAGTTCCATATGTAAGTATTATTAATTGGTTATATTATTAGAAGTCACTCATTAACTGGTTATCATAAATCACCCATAATCATTACAAAAAATATTGGGTTAAAAAGAATTATCTATGAAAAAATTAAATGCACATGTATTAAAGCATATAGAATGGATCACTCCGATTAGACGACCGATCTATATTAAAAATGAAAAAAAAAAATGTTTATGACATGAATTTAACGATATAAATTAATGCAATTAAAAGAATTACAACTTTAATAAGAGAATTGCTCTCGTTAAAATATACGATTCTTCTGCTATCTGCGTAATTTACAACGGTTTAGGGTTTGCTATTTATAGCCGAGTTTGCATGAAAATTCGGGTAGCCGAGTTTGCATGAAAATTAAGGTATTCTGTTTGTAAACGTATTAAATAAGTGTACAACAACTTGTCAAAAAAAAATCTACAGAAACAATAGATATATACAAACGATGACACAATAGGATAGGAATGAAAAGCTAATCAGTGAGGAGAAATATTAGGGATTTCTGTATTTTAGAGAGAATTTGTTAGGTTAAATGGTTGTTAACCTAATGCAGCATTTTAGAGGGAAATTATTAGGTTAAGTTGTTGCAGACCTAATAAAATTAATAAACACGGTTTAGGGTTTGCTATATATAGCTAAGTTTGCATGGAAATTAGGGTAGCCGAGTTTGCATGGAAATTAGGGTAGCCGAGATTGCATGGAAATTAGGGTATTTTGTTTGTAAACGTATTAAATAAGTGTACAATAACTTGTAAAAAAAAGTCTATAGAAACAATAAATATATACAAACGATGACACAACAGGATAGGAATGAAAAGCTCATCAGTGAGGAGAAATATTAGGGATTGCTGCATTTTAGAGGGTATTTGTTAGGTTAAATTGCTACTAACCTAATGCAGCATTTT
>Ga0315915_1002839_pt1 | contig 21992 bp, 12 predicted proteins | sample MpolbnodulesMG_FD_207738 | JGI IMG/M metagenome (GOLD analysis project Ga0315915, IMG submission 207738) | Medicago polymorpha root nodule microbial communities from Los Angeles, California, United States - branched nodules | ecosystem: Host-associated > Plants > Roots > Nodule | place: USA... | reverse complement strand
TATATACTATACCAATAATTTTATTTATATTAAATTTAGTTAATTAATCCAAAGTCTTTGATATTTATTGTAATATGCACTTATTTTTTATATTTTAGATGCTTTTATTTGGCTAAATAATATGATGCGTAATATTTGATATGTTGATTTAGAATATTTCATATTTTCATATCATATTTTAATTATGTTGTGATATTTTTTATTATTTATTATCTTTTTGTTGTGAAAGTGTGGGTAATGGATTCGGGTACGGACACTTAGATGCCCATAGGTTATGGGGACGTGCACCAAACTTATTGCCCATGAGGGTATGAGTTCGAGTATTGGGATTTTTTTAAAACGCGAGTATGAGGATGGACGCTGTGGTACCCTGCACAATGGATACCCATTGTCATCTCTAAATGTCACCAACCACAATGTCACCTAAGTATTTTCCAAAAAAGTGATTGTTGTGGTGGTTATGGGTCCATTGTTTCACTATGATGAGCACGGTTCGATTCCTCTAACCACCTATTTTTTCAAATTTTAATATTTTCTAAAACAATCATAAGGCAAAGTAGTAGCCTGCGTGTTTATTTAGTATTAAATGTTCATAATGGATCATTATTCATATTAATCCGTACATAATTATTTAATTAATGACCAATTATAACCATACAAAATTATTGAACTGGATTGATCTGGAAACCGGCTGAGTTACCGGTTTTTAACGAGTCTTACCGATTTGCATCGGTTTAATTACATGGTCGATCTGATATCTAGATCGAATCAGCATATCCACTGGTTTTCGGTCGGACCGGCGGTCCGAGCCGATTTTTAAAACTATGGTCATAATCATGAAACTTTATTCTTTACGATGGTGGTTGAAAATCTCAAATCTAATTGCTTTTTACATTTTCACTCCTATTGGACTAACTCGTCATTTTATATAATTATATTGGATAGAGTAATAGCCATTATGTAAATTTTGTTATTTTTTTTGGATTTTTTCCTCTATTGTTTTTTAAACATATCTTGTACTAAGGAAATATTAATCATCTTTTGGCCAAAGTAAAACAATGAGCCCCACTTGAACCAAAAGAAAAAAGTGTATATTATTTTCCAAATTTAAAAAAAAAAATGAAGGGACCCACAAGCATCTTATTTCCATTTAATTTTCCTCTATAAATACACGCTTTTATTTTCTTCTCTTCTCAACGAGTTGTTGCAACATTTTCAACATTCTCTCCGCCGCCGCGTTCAATCTTTGCATGGAAGTTTTCTTTCTGTCACATGAGCTATCTGATCTCTGTCTCGGTAAGCCGCCGTTGAAGTCACTTTCGACGTCGGCTACCGTCGCTGAGGCAATTGAAGTCCTCCGTAGCTCCGGCGGCGACAGTTTCGTCAGTGTTTGGAACTGTGACCACTCTGAATTCGGTCAATGTCAATGTGTTGGGAAAATTTGTATGGTTGATGTTATTCTTTACCTTTGCAGAGAACAAAATCTTTTGTGTCCTTCCAAAGCTCTTAAGGCTTCAATTTCCAATGTTTTGAATGAGGTTGATGGTCTTGTTGTTCATCTAGAACCTTCATCTAGGTACCATTTATTTGTTTATTTATTTATTTAATATTTTTTCAACTTTGCAATATTACTCACTAAAGCACTGACACAGACACCGAACACGATTTAAATCTATATTCACTTTTACGTGATTGTATCACATGAGTACAAGAGGTCAATTATCTTGGTTATTAATTTGAGAGTGAATGTCTTAAATTATATATTTAAAAAATCAGTTTTTAATAATTTCTCTCAAATCATGATTGTCATTGATTTGGATTAAACGGTCCAAATTGGTCCAAATTGATTATAGATATGTAGAATTGATTTTATTTGAAACTGAGATTTATAATTTGACTTTATATTTGATTTTGACATGTTTGGTTGTTTTTCTGGTAGAATTGATTTTTACACTTAAATTTATTGTTCAACTTGTTTTTTATCCAAACACAAATCATTTTACCTTCGACTCACTTTTAGACAGAATCAATTCACTCAAAATCAATTATTGTCACCTCAAAACCAAACATACACTAAAATGTAGAATGAGATTTTTTTTGTTAATTATAATGTCTTGAATTGTCTGAATTTGAAATTTGATTTGGGTGATTTGATATTGTTGTAGTTTTGGGGGATTTTATAATGTGTTTGATTGACATGGAAAGGGGAGGGTAATCACATATCTGTAATTTCTTGTTGAAGCTTGAAATTCTGTTTTAATGTGCTTGTTTTAACATGATCAAGATTAAGAATTTTAGTTAATTAACCTCGCTTCTTGTTAATTTGATGATACAGCTTATTGGATGCCATTGATCTCATACTTGAGGGGGCACAGAATCTTGTGGTGCCAATTTCGCAAACAAAAAAAGGTGGTCTTTCAAGGAGAAAATTGCAACAGAAGTCCTTAACAATCAACAGCCACAACGGTGTTGAGTTCTGCTGGTTAACACAGGAGGATGTGATCAGGTTCTTGCTTGGTTCCATTGGCCGCTTCAGTGCACTCCCTGCACAATCCATCGATCGTCTCAATATTATCAGCTCGGATGTGCTCTCCATTGATTACTCTTCCCAGGCGTCTTCTGCTGTTGAAGCCATCTCAAAGTCCCTCACACAACAAACTTCTGTTGCAATTGTCGACGGTGATGGGACATTCATCGGTGAGATATCACCCTTCACACTTGCATGTTGTGATGAGACGGTTGCGGCCGCAATCACAACTTTGTCCGCAGGGGGCTTGATGGCATACATTGACTGTGGTCGCCCCCCAGAGGATCTAGTTAGGGTTGTAAAGGCAAGGTTGAAGGAAAAGAATTTGGAAAAACTGCTACAAGAGTTTACACTTATGACTTCCTTGACCGGTGATATGTCATCCTCCTCCTCCTCTGATGAGGAGAGTCCGGCGAGGAGTTTGACAAGGTCGGGAAAGTATGCAAGGTCATCAAGCTACTCGGCCAAATATGTGAGGAAGGCAGAGGCTATAGTTTGTCATCCCAAGAGCTCTTTGATTGCTGTGATGATGCAAGCAATTGCTAATAGAGTGAATTACCTGTGGGTTATTGAGGATGATTGGAGCTTAGTTGGCATTGTTACTTTTTCTAATATCTTGAAGGTGTTCAAAGAGCGTTTAGAAGTTATTTAGACGTATAGGATAAATGTGACAATGTTTTTGCTTTGAATGTTCATAGGGAAGCATGAACCTTGTTGGTCTGTGAATGTGGCCTTTCTGTTATGAATAACTGCAGTGTGGCTGATGAGGCCAGATCTTTGTTTTTGCTTTATGATTGTGAACTTCAATTTTAAGAAATTTCCCTTTGATGCATTTCATTGTCATGATTAAGGTTCTTTGTTTTGTTTTTTCCTGTATCATTGTTCTTGTCCCTCAAATGTTTTCTTTAATGTTAATAAAATAAAATGAGATGTGATACATTGTAAGAAAGCAACTAGATTTCTCCACCATTTTTTGGCTTCAGATGTTTTGTGGTTGAGGTTAGAAGCACTTTGTTTAACTAAATTTCTCTCTATACATAAGATGAAGTCACTTGAATAATTTTCATCATTTGGATTAGAGACATCTCTAATAGCAGTTATGCAGGAAATCTATGTCCTTGTTTTAGACCATCAATAATGATTGAATCTTTGACAGACTTGTTCTGTAAAATGGTTGTTAGTTGTGAACACTGCATGATGTGAATTCAAAATTTTACGGCTGTTGATTAGGAAGGTTCATTGGTTCCAAGTGTCAGAAGACATAAAGAAAGCTGCTTTATTTATTTTTTTTTAGCTTTGATAGCAACTAATTAAGCAAGTTGTACGGTTGTTTTTTTTCTTTGAAACTTATATTAAGAAAATTGAGAAAGACGACTATACCACGTTAGTTCAAAATAATGGTAAATTCTGAAAATAGTTTTTAAGGAAGTGGTCCCATGAGCATTTTCATGTCGTTTAAACGTTGTTTTTAAACTAAGGTAACTTCTATATGCAAGTGATGTAAATGAATATTCATAGATACGGATAATATAATATGATATCTATTAAGGGGTAATCTATTGATTTTTTAAAAGTTGATTTTTTAGATAAATTTTGTGGTCCAACTTGAACTTATACTTCCATGGGTGCAAACTAAGCGTACCCGCCAACCCTTTTATTCGTCTTTACTTCAACTTCCCCACTTACTTTCCACCTCACCATCCACTCCACTCTCTCCTTCTCACACTTCACTCTCCCCCTGTCCTCCTTCTCAAACTCCCTCTACCCTGAATGTGTGGCAGCCTTCTAGACGCCGACTTTATTTCTTCTTCTCTTTTTAAAAGAGTATAGTCGTGAAATTCACACACATTAAATATTGAGAAGTAAATAATTTCATATTTAAATTTATTATATAAGATGTACTTTTTATCATAAAACAATCAAAATTTTCAAATTACATCATCTGACCCAAAGAAAAAGAAATAAAACGTATAATCAACAAAGAAAGAACAACTAAAATCTATATAGAGACAAAACATCCTTCCCAAACAAGCACTAATAATCCAAGTGAACAAAGATAAATATTAAACTAAAGCATACCAAAACAAATACAAAAAAGTAACTAAAATCAAATGGTAGGAACTCGTATCTAAAATCAAGTGAATAATTTGAAATACATTATTGTGGTCGAATATTCACTTCTTATACCAATTTTTTATTCGGATGTTTTAGTAACTTTATATATAATTTCCATTGAGATTAATTTATGTCTGGCCAAATTAACTCTGAGCTGAAATTTCAAACGCCAACATTTTAGTGACAAACAAAGTAGTGTGGGTCATATACAAAGAACACATGACACATTTCCTTGGAAGTTAAGCTTAAGAAGAAAAATACTAGATTGGCAGGTCTATTTTTACTAGAATGACATATAAATATTTTTTTTTTTTTGAAAGAGACATATGAAATTTATTGACCCTAAGACATTTTACACTCTGTATGCTATAAAGTATGTACAGGTACAATATTTTCTGTATTCATGTGGGAAGCAAAGTTTTTTTTTTATTTGAACCGGATATCTTCTTTGTGCAACTATAGAGATTAATCCATCGAATTGGACAGAACCGTAAATGGCGGCAAAGTTTTCCTTCAAGAGATTTAGCAAATGTTTAACACAACTCTTGTCCAAAATTTATCTAAAAAAAATAAATGAAAAGAAAAATAAGGCAATCATGGTACAACAACACTACTAGTTGCACTAAGACAAGTTGAACTAGGAATGTTAGGAAAATGTCAATAAAAGTGATGCACCATCATTTTCAGATATTAGGATAACGACATAAACCATGAATCAGATATTGTAAAAAAAAATGAAAAAAGTGTTTGATGTTATTTTGTTTTGTTTCGGTTTTATGTTAATTGTTATTTTGTTAGAGAAAGAGTTGGATAATCGATGATGGATCCATGATCAAGTTTTCAATAATTTCATTGACATGAATGTTATCATATTTTGTTAGATAAATAAGATCGTTATCAACTCCAACTAACTATTAAGTAACACATTTTTTTTTTAAGGGTATTAAGTAACACATTTATCATTCCATTTAAAATACATTTTCATACATCCACAAAAACAACTTCATCAATACATCCATCAATTATAGGATATCAATACATCCATCAATTATAGGATAAACAATGGTATTTCAATGGTTTAGTGTATACAACAGAGTTTAGCTGAAATGAGCCGCTAACTATGAAGCATGGATACAGATACAACACAGACACTGACATATCGACACCGTTAATAATTTGAAAAAATCACATAACTTAGGATAATTATTTGTGTCGGACACGACATGTCCGATACCGGAACACGTTTAATTCTAAGAGTGTCCGTGTTTGATAAGGTGCTAACAAAGCTGAAAATTGGTGGTTCATACAAAGACCACATGACACATTTCCTTAGAAGAATTTAATCTTAGGAAAATTTCAAGACTGGCAGATCTTTTTCTTTTGACAGAAGACTGGAAAATCTTTTTTTTTTTTCTGCTATAATCATTTAATACATTTATTGACTATAAGACATTTCATACCAACAATAAAGCAAAAACAGCCACAATATTTTCTGCATTCATGTGGCAAGCAAGGGTTTGACGCAACATTTACCCAACATTCATATCAACAAGAAAACAGAAAACATAACTCTTCTTACCCTACCTATATTAAACTTTATATATTTTTATGCAGAAAAAGAAAAATAAAGCAATGTTATTAATTACATGCAGCAACCACAGTACTTCTAGTCGGACCAAAGACAAGTTCAAGTAGAATTGTTTGAAACATGTCAATAAAAATGGCGCACCATCATTTCCAGATATTTAGGAAAATGACATTAAATATTTTAAATACTAAATATTGAAACATATGAAATGTTGCTAATTACAATGAGTGAAGAAGTGAAAAATGTCTTAACTTATTGAAAAATGGTTCCTCACAATCTTGCAGGTTACTATCATCACTATTTGTATAGAACTATAAATTTATAATGTGACATATATCAGAAATCATATATTGTACAAGTAAAATATAATCATACTAAAAAAATTCAGGTGAACCACAGATAAAAAATGTGACTTCTTTTGATGTGTCAGATGCAGCTTTATAACATAGGATCAACATCTTCAGACGATGAATTTTCTATGAAAATTTCAGTAGGCTCAAGGCAATGTCTCAATGTATCATGACCAAGTTGAGCTCTTTCATTGTCTCCAAAGCCGAGTATTTTTCCACGGTTAGTGACTACCACAGTGTGGTACAAGCCAGTGCTAATTTGAGAAACATGGTGAGTTCTTAATGTGTATAAGATTCTAGGCTTCAAGATTTTATTAGTTAGCCTTCTAGCATCCGGAAATCCTAGGCTTCCAAATGCCATGGAGCCAAAGCCATAGACCACACCTGAATCAACTAGCACAAAGGTTTTTCTCTTTTTTGCACACACCTACAAATACCAATAATAATAATGTGAATAGAGTAGGAATGAGCGGTCTCGTTATAAATCTTAATAATAGGATGAAAACGCTATGAAACACTAATAAGTAATAACACAGACATGACACCGAGTCTAACATGACAACACCATTTATAATATGAAAAATAGAGAGCACATTGTTGGTGTCCGGCACCTCGAACACCGGACACACCTTTAATCTGAAGTGTTGATGCTACATAGTGAAAAAGACTTGAGTTTCAGAAAATTTTAGTTGGTTCGAGTAAATGCTTTCTGTTTATATTTATTTTTTTCACTTTTAGTTACCAAAAAAAAAAACATTTTGCTTTTACTTTGTTTTCTAGGTGAAAAGATTTGTACATGAAATACTAAAAACAAATTTTTATGCTTCATCTACAAATTTTAGAAGCGGGAAAGAACTAGTAATGGTAAAAAAAAGGTATTTGGCAGGAAAACAAAATTACAATGTCTCACTGAATCATTGTTTTAATAACAGTCAACAGATAGAAGTGAAAACAAGGTGGCAATTTTATTACTTAAAGTGAAAACAACAAATGAAGAGATGAACCCTACAATGCAAAAAATTCATCCTAAACCATTAGATATAATACCTGAACGGCTAAGTGATTCTTGAGATTAGACAACAATTCTGGTCTTGTCTTTTCAATCTCATCTCCATGGCCTAAAGCGCCACAATATCCCTTGCCCCATGTATATACCTGAAACATCAGTAATAGAAACTTAAAAACTATTCTCGCACGTACATCAAAAGACCAAATCAAGTGTGACAATTAAAATCGAAAATTTATTTTGTCCAATGAAACTCACAAATCCATTTGAATCAAGCGCCGCTGCATGCTCATCCCCAGCAGATACACGGACAACATGAATACCATTTCTTCTAAATTTCTGTATGCAGCGTGGCAGTAACTCGTCATGTTGCTCACCATGGCCAAGACAGAAATTAGAACCTGATCCAAAGGAGTAGACTGATCCACCTTCTGTTACAGATAAGATATAGTTTGGTCCAGCAGCAACTTGAACGATACGGCCTATACTACCAAGGACTTCAATCTTTTTGGGGCTTGGTCTGTCCAGCGTGTCACTGTGACCAAGTTGGCCATGCGAGTTGCTTCCGCATGTATAAACATGACCTTGTCTGGTGAGGAAGACTGTGAAGTTTAGCCCTGCTGAAACCTGAGAGACATTCATGTTATTTCGTATCTTTTTGAGAAAACCTTGTAAAATAGGCTTCATTGGATAATAAAAAACATGGACAAATTACACTTTTGATCCCATAAGTTATATTTATGTTTCACTTTGGTCCCTTGAGTTACAAAATTTAGACACCTTGGTCCATAAAGTTTTTTTCGTTGCATTTTAGTCTCTTAATTTATAAATGTTCTTAGTCCTTTATGTCAGTTTTCCATTGAAAATCCGTCAAATGTTTCCTATACTCCTTCCCCTTCTTGTTGAGTCAGACACCTAAACAAACAAATGATGTTTGAAATATATGATCAAACTACAACACCTTCATCGAGGAGACAAAAAACCCCTTCAAATAACTTGGAGATGAATTAAAACCACAAAATGCTTTGTTACAGACTTCTTCAAAACATATAAATCAAATATCAAAACATATTGCAAGGTCGAAAACATTATAAATATTGGAATCAAAGGGAGCTTTGGGATCAGATAGGGGTTTTGGTATTGTGGATTGGTTTTCCCCCCTACATAGCTAATTTTTAAGGCAAGGTTCCCCAAGTGCCTGATTGCTTATCAGGATATTTAGACTAAAGTGATATTAGTCATCCAATGAGAATTTAGATTTATATTACCTTAAAACGGTTCTTCTAAGGTGTACAACTTTGCACACGTTAGGAAAACCGTGACATAAAATGATGACCGAGAAGAACCACTTATTAAACATGTGGTCCACCCAGACAACCATTTTCACACGCAGCATAGGTTATTATTAACCGATTCTTTTTATAGCAAGAATCTAATTTGATTAAAATTGCAAATCAATCCCCAATTAAGTCATTAGATTGGCCATCTCCCCCTTCATCAAGTCAGTCAAGATATCCCTTGATCAATCATGAAAACCACTATGTTTTCTGAAATCAACACATCCCATCTTCTTTGTCTTCATCGCAAACGCCAACTTTAATAAAATAAGTGTGAAAGGACAGACAAATCTTTCCTATTGCAAGCTTTGCTTAATCTCAAAATAAAAACAAGAGTGAAAAAGTTAAGTAACCAGGGATGAAGAAGGCACTTGTTTTTGAATCACACATCTACCAACAATCCATATCCAAGTGGAATCCTTGCAAAATAAAGGAATAACTCCCCAAATCATTTTCACCAATCTCCACTCAAATAAAAACTGAATAGAAAACAAAAATATCACAATAATAAGAAGGGGAACCCTTACTTCACAACCTCCTTACCTCAATGGACTGGTTATTCCAAGCACCAATCGATCCTTACCCCTGATGACACCCAGCTCTATGAACGAGGTGAACCACATTGTCTTTATTGCTAGCCTGTTGCTCTATGCCCTAGCACCATCTCCAATTCTCAGAACCCTAGTATGCTTGGTTTTTCATTTCGACTAATCAGTGCCTCAACCTAGGATGATGTATTCAATGGAAACAAAAGGACCAACAACAATTTTTGGAACTTCTCAAAATTGAGGTACCTGGTTAAAAATCTAAATTGTTTACTAAAATACTGATATGCCCAATTACTAGAACCGATGATCCATAAATGGAGTGTATGCGAGAGGGTCCATCTTAGTTAGACCAGTTAACATAGAATAGGATATGACGAACCACCTTTATGAAAGGGATAAGAACCTTCTCAAAATAACTTAGTAAGAAATTGGAACCATATTCATCAGGGTTACAATTATCTTCGGTACATGCTACGAGTATGGGAAGCGACCCCCAAAGTATTGGGTACATGTAGGTATACTTAGCCGGTACTTTATTGGTACGCTATCAATCAAATTTGTTTACCTGATTATAAACTAAAAATTACATGGAAAAAATATATCAAATATCATCAATGAAAATTAACATGAAATATTAAAATTAAAATACATATACTAAGCATAAATAAATCGTAGGATTAAAGACAAACTTGAAAGACATAACATCAGAGAATTTCACATCTTCAATCTTAAATATAATAATTAGTTAATAAATTATTAGCTTTTTAATTTAGAAAATATTTCACTATTTTCAAAATGAACTAGTATCTTTTATTTCAGTTGTCTGCCACATTTTTTATTCAGAAGAGTTATTAGTTTTTAGCATTCATTTAAAAACTCACGTTCCAGACGCTTGGTTATCAGAGAAACATCAAGCTCTATTATAAATTAACATTCATTACATTAAATAGCATTCTCTACTTTGCCAACTCCTCTTTCTCTCCCACGTGAAAACCACTTACCTTTTTGTGACTGCCACTACCCTGTTCTCCAAAACGTTTACTCTTCCATTTTTTGGTTTGCGGCTTTTAAGACTTCATCGGGAATTTTGTCAAATCAATTCGGAAAGTCACCGCAAATTGGTTCATGCAAACCAATTAGCAGTTCCCTATATACTTCAGGAAATTATGTGACTACGATTGGAACTACAAGATGCATTTTATTGCAGACTTCATGAAAAGACTTAATAGCTAATTTAAAAATATATCAGACCAAGATCAAAAGAGAACAGAGTAAAAATAATAGAAGCAAAGTAATTGGTATTCTGTTTTTACCTGCTTGCAAGGAATCCCCTTTAAGGATTCAACAAGACGTGGCCTGAAAATTGGTCGATTTGTATCTCTATGACCACAACAAAAAGATGAATTATCTCCACATGTGAATACCTGCAAAGTGAAGTCGCACAATCACAACGGAAACAATTATTAATCATTTTACGATCTAAAACCATTGGTTTCAATTCCAAGAAAAGAAAGAAATAATGAAACATGCAGAGTAATTTATTCCAGATTAATGACTTATTGATGAGTCTTAACTAATTGAATAAAGGTTAAGCAGTGACAAACCTCTCCAGATTCCATAACAAAAGCTGCATGGTTATATGAGGCCGAAACATGTGCCACACGCGCCAAAGGTGGGAAATTAATTCGGGTAAACGATGTACGCTGTGTTGTTTCAGACCCTTGACCAAGTACACCACACAAACTAGAACCGCAAGAATAGACCGAGGAGTTTCTGATTGCCAAGGTGTGATAATTTCCTGTTGTAATTTGCATCTGCCAATTGAATGTCATTCATCATAAGTTCCAACTCCACTTCTTATAAAAAGAACAATAAGAATAGTACAGACAAGCAAGAAAAAATCTATGTCAGTGTCGTGCTGACACGTGTGCGTAGACACAAGAAAAAATAGCTTTGAAGAATTATCCAAATTATGAAATTTCTTAAACAATCATTATACAACATTTAATATTCCAAATCCATTTCCTTTTCTTTTCCCTGTTCTAATTATTGCACAAATGCATTATTACATTACTTATTATAAATGTACAATGGTGACATAGAGCAAAGTGAAACATTAAACATCTTGGAGTTGAAAAGCAAAGTGAAAAACATAAAACATCACCAATGTTAAGAAACTTAATACAAAATAAAAACCGAAAAAACGGCAACTCAAAATTCGATAGGAAACAAACATAACAATAAAACACAATGGTTTGTATAGTGAAATAAATAGTACATTTCCTAATGATGTCTCAACCATATCAGATGATTGTTCCAAAGACTGCAAGAACCTCAAAACTCGCTTCCAATTTCCACCACATCGATCATACAACTCATTCTGAGAATTCAAAACCATCTTGGAAAAGATGGCATGAGAACTACACAACTGAAATGCAGCAAAGTCTACCAATGACTTAAACTTTAAAGGGTATATGCCATTTCTAGCACCAAAAGTTTTTGAAGTAAATTCCAAAGAAACAAGGTCCATTGCACTGAGCTTCCCTGAGCACAGAATTTCCAATATCAAATGTGAAGGTAACTCCTCAAAAGAAACAGCTCTATAATGATCTCCCATACTTGAAATTTCAAGCTGAATTTTTTTTTCTCTTATCAAAGATAACTAAATGTGATTGAAGGAAGGTGCAGATAGATTTTTCACACAACCAGCAACAACCCTTTGGAACAATGTATCAAATTTTGGTCCGCCTAGCTCAACTGACAACGCGGATATTGCTAGGCTGGACACCTCACCCTGGCTCGAACCCGGGACCTCACAGTTGTGTTACAGATAATAAAAAATCAAATTTTGAGACGAAATCTCAAACAATTGAAGCAGCATATAAAGAACACATCAGAAGGGGAAAAAATATGGGAAATTGAATAAAAAAAAGGTGTAGATGATGATTGGAAATCAAACATCAGAAGATTACTAATCACACCCCCACAAAATCACCTTGAAAATTCAATTCAAGGATCAAATAAAGACCTACAATTTCCCAAGATAAAAGAAAAATGAATTTTTTGAGAGCAAACAAAAAAATAGAAGTTGAAATTAGGTCAATTGAATTGAAATCAAACACTGATCTGAAATCTTGAAAAGTTGAAAAAGTGGGGTGTGTTTGAGAATCTGAGAATAAAGGTTGGTGGGTGTTGAAGGGAATAAGAAAAATGTTAGGGTTTTGCGAAGTGTGTTTAATTTATGAATGGGACATTTTCATGTGTTTGTTTCTTATCAGGGCTTGTTTTTTTCTGTGATCAAATTTTGAGGATGTTTGAGAAGGTATATTTCTTGTCTTTGAAGTTGTTTACACGTGGCACTATGATAATGAGCCATGTCAGCAGATGTTCATGTTAGTGTTTTGCAACATGCACTTGAAGATTTGAAGCTTGCTTTTTGGTGGCACCACCACTTATCCCTCATGTTGTCTCACACTCCACTCACAAGCCCTTTCTTTTTAGATCAATTTTTCATATCCTTTTAAAACAAGTATTGCACTATTGAAGCAAAAAGATGCTTTTCAAATTTTTTATTGCACTAGATCCACCCATGCGACGCACGGGTCCATTTAGATAATACTATGAAAATAAAATACAGTACCCGAAAATTATTTGAATAGTTTACCTAAAATATGAGCATCAAATCATCAATAGGTTCCGTATAAAATGGAGAAAATAAGAGACGAGATATTAAAAAAAAAGTATGATTTTCTTTTCCTAAAGATAGAAAATCATTGTCCTTCTTTTGATCGTTTATTTTTCTATTGCTTGAAATTGTCGTGAATTCAATAATTAATGTTTTCTTTGGAAATTCAATCATTATAAACCTCTTACCAATGAGGAAAGAAAGCATATACATATTGACTTATGATGAAGTGCTGCTGCTACTTGCCCTTTGTGCAACAATTGTGATGAATCTTTTTACTGCCTTCATTGAAATCTTACTAATAATGATATTGGTATTTTCAACATTCATTGTTGTTACTATTTAGTATCTTTGAAAAGATCAAAACTCTCTTGTCTTTGAAAAAAAAATATGTGTTGAGTGTACGTCTTGGTCAACAAATCCATTGCTAGATTATTCTCATTTTGCATGATCGATCTAAATATATCCAAATTTACTTTGGAGTTTGGCCCTGCCAGAAAATAGTTTCTTATAGCTTGGAAAGCTCCTCCCAACTCACTTTTTAAGTTTTTTTGTTGTTGATGGCTCTCACTTAACCGATGACAACTCATCCTCATGTCGAGGTTTTATTTTATTAAAGAATTCAATTACAAACATTGAAATCATCGTTGTTGTTGTTTCAGCTGAATTTTAAGGCATGATTCATGGCTTACGGTTTGCCAGTCATCTCAATATTAAGTAGCTCATTGTAACCGTCAAAAAAAAATTAGCTCATTGTAGAACCAAACTCTCAAGTCTTGCTTACCATCATTACCAATTGGTCACTTTAGTTCTCTTCTATATTTTGATGTAGTGGGATCTAGTACCATCGTTTTGTTCTTTAGTCTGGTGATATACTTTGTTTCCTTATAAAAAAGAGTGAGAAAAATCAAAAGTTAATATAATAACCACATATACATTATGAGGAAGAAAAAATAAAGCGTCGGTTACATTAACATTGAATGGAGTAACGAGAGATGAGAGGACATACTGTGAGACGCGATGGTTCGCAGCATCGCTCTGGTATCACTCGCTAGAAGAGAGGAATTTTTGGGGGGTTAGGGTTCCTGGCTGGGCGCCACAAACGGGAGGGGGTGGGGGAGATTGGACTGACGCGAGACCGCGACGGATGAAAGCGTTGCGACAGGTTCGACATGGTCATAACTGTTACACGGATGGCAAGCGGCTACGGGACAGTGACGATTTTAATCACAGGCAGACTGGTTTTAGGTATGCATCACGGGACAGGGATGACAGGTATTATGGGAATTGCGATTCTGGTACAGAGAGGCCAACGTACAAACATCGGAATTGGACTGATAGCGATTGGGAGGGTGTTGGTTTTGACGCTGCACAACATTGTTACAATAGAAACAAGCCGAGATAGCAGGTGCAGTTTTCTGGTTCAGGTCGCACGGTGGATGCAGCAAACGAACAACCTCCGCGCGCGGCTTCACTCAACGGGGACAAGCCAGCAGCTTCTTCACTCAACGCTAGCTAGATTTGATAAGAAGGTGCCGAGGGAGGGGACGAATGTTAGGGATGGTAAGGGAGCAGGAGTAAATGGTGTGAGGAAAGAGGGTGAAGGAGCGTTGAAGGGTAAGGAGGCCAACAAGATGGTGATCTTACTAACATTGAATGGAGTAAATCTCAACTGAGGCCAACAAGATGCCCGTGACAACTGTACAATATATGCATTCAAATTCCAAACCCTGTAGTCTAATGATTCGATTTTATTAAATATGAAATACAGATTTTTATTAAAAAAAATTAAAGGAAGTAAACAGCAGTGTACAAGTTAGTGTCACTTTACCAAAGAAAGAATCAAAGAGAAAAGGAAGCCGCCAAAAGAAGATTTTAATGTTCAACTAACACGCCTTTTTCCTTTTCTTTTCAATTTTTTACTTTACAAATGCATAAAATGTATCTGTATTTTTTCTTTTCACAGATATAAATGTCTGTATTCACCACAAAAATACATATAAAATGTATGTATGTATATCTGTCGATCTATGTAATTACATTTTCGTTATAATTGTTATTAAAATGTCGATATTATAAATAAATGCCAAAGAACAAAATCTCCTATTAAGAGGTAGAGGTTAGGTAGTTCAACTAGTTTGAATTAAAAGATTAAAGAAGTTGAGGAGCTAAATATTCAGGGTTTATATCCTCAAGCAATGAAAAAAGAAACTAAAATAACAATCAACGCCCTAACATTGACCTATCAAAAAAAAGACCCATTGAGGGGAAAAAGGTTACTTTGTACATGTTAGAACGTGAACGACCCACCACTACATAATTGATCAACAAAATAATTATAAATTGTACTCCCTCTAGTCGCTATTATAAACAAATATTATTTTTTAGGTTTGATGGATAACTGATATATCTTGACTATATTATAAACCAAATATATCAATTATCCGATGAACCTGAGAAAGTAATATTTTCTTGTAACAGTGTATATTATATCAGCATTGAAATTCAACTGGCCTCCTCATCTGTGCGACTTTGAATTGCAGAATCAGGTGATAACTTAAACTTGAGAACCTTATGAAGCTGGCACACAGGTTTGACTTGCTTTGTTGGAGGTTGACTTGAATCAATTAGTCTTGTTCCAGAAAACAGGTTCGTTTCTGATGGTCCTGTCTCTTTATGAACCACTGGGGCATCTGCAGAACGGGGATGATTAATTAAACAGAGCTTAGTTAGGGCAGTTGTCTTTAGATAAATAGCTTAATTTAACGCTTATAACATAAGCACTTATCATATAAGTGCTTATGTATAACCTATTTCTATAAAAAAAATATAAAAATAAAGTCAAACTATTTTCATATAAGTTATACGTTTTTTTCATAAGCTAAACTAGAGAGTTAATGGAAATAAGCTGAAAATAACTTATGGACATGTTATAAGTTGTTTCCATAAACTCCCACAAGTGTTTATGCCAGCAGATAAGTTCAAATACATCAATCCAAACAAGCCCTAACTAGGAGGTAAATGAAATTAAAAGTACAAGGCTTAAAAGCATGTCTTCCATATAGCATGATTATCTAAATGTAGAATTTGAAAGAGAGAATTATTGGAAGTGATTAACAGTTAGGTACTATTCTAGCAACATCCAATTCACCATTTGGTTGGCACCTAGACAATATTAGAAGAGGATGTTCCTCGTAGAGTCGTAGGCTGAAACTCCTACAGGTGTTCATTTTTAGTCTGCTTAAAACTCTAACAACAGCAAGGGTGGAGGAGCAGGAACTCAAGTGGACTATAGTTACATAAACTCTTGCAGGTGTACTATATCATTACAATGAAGTAAATGCATCATTAAGTTGTGCAATTTCTTTACTAGGAAATATCATTATCAATAACAATATTCATGTAAAAAACCATGATACTTCATACGCAATGAAAACAGGAATAAAGATATAGTAAATACATCCCTTTAAGGAGGTGTTGATGAAGAATAAGCTTTTAGAAATCAGTTATTCTTGGAAGGAAACTAGTATGTAAAAAAAACATTGACTCTTTAACAACCAAGAGAACAGGTATATCCTGACAAATTAGACATAATTCCCTTCTTCAGAACTACTCTGCATCCATCAACTGTAACTCACCTTGTTCTGAAAAGGCGATACATGTTCCGATTGTCTCCTCATATTCTCCAATCTGTAGACAACAATAAACCATAACAATACTTAAACGCTCATATCATCCGTTCAAAGAAGGGTAAAACAGAAAAGAAGTTGTTCGAATCCCCAGCCTTGATTATATTATCAAATAGAAGAATAACCAAAATGATTAAGTATGATTGTGTTGTAAAATAGTGGTTATAGCAGCGCTATAGTTCCATAGCATATTGGAATTTGAACAAACCGCTATCATTCCACAATATGTGATTTAGTAGTACATAGTGTTGTCAAACTGCAGCAATAGTGGCACTGTAACTCAATTGTATAGCAGAATTTGATAAAACGCTATTTTCCGCAATACACAATTGACATCATTTGGTCATTCTACATTGCTGGAATTTCTAGCTGAAATACAGCATCATAATTATCTGCTTAATCCTATATGTAGCATTAAAAGAAACACATCAAAACAAATGGACGGATTTCATCACAGCATTTAAATAATTTCCAACAGATTCAGATGAGCATTTGGCACTTAACTAAACATTCCAATTAATCAAATCATAAAAGACAAGGAATATTAAAGTAGGTAACTTACCAGCTTAAATTTGTCATCAATGATCAATACTGGGTTTAAAGTATCAAGACCCTATAATTAACAATAAACTGTAATATAAGCATACTATACTATGTAGAATATAATAAATAAGAAATAAATATGAAAATAAATTATAAAATATGAGTGAATACTCAAATTGGACATTGAAATCGTATGAGTCTAATCCCACACATTATTGATATTTCAAAATGATATCTGAAATTACACATTTTTAATCAAATTATTTGAAACCAAATCCGTCCCTCGCTAGATATTTGTAGTGACTAAAATGACATTAAGAAGGCAATATCATCGACGAATTTGAAACCAAGTAAATAGTGTCAGGATATTTGTAGTTCCTATAAGTAGGACTACAATTTCAAAGACGTACTAACCTATAAAACACTGACATAAACACCAGACACGACATTGACACAATTAATAATTTCAAAAAGTGAATTAATTGAATGTAATCACACATATGCCGGCGTCGTGTCAGACAGTAACACATGTGGGTCACTGGACATGCCTCCAATCAGAGGTCTTATTAGTGCTACAAAATACTTACTATAAGATATACTAATAATGAAGTATTAAAAAATGAGTAAAGGTGGTGAATTAGATAAAATAAATGAATGAAGAAATAATTGAGAAGTTACTTACTTGAAGAACATAGTTAGCATTTGGTGGAATATCAATTAGGCCATAAACACCATCCAAGTCAAGCAAAACATATTCATCTTCATCATGTGGTGTTGCATTTGCCTCCATAACTCCTATATGTATAAATAAATAAATTGAAATTTTGAAGTGAAAACTGAAACATCATGCAAAAGATAAAGTGGAAGAAGGAATGAGACAAACCAGCGAGCTGGAAAGACTTCCGTCACTGGAGACGGACACGGCCGCCGAAGCTATGGCGGAGGAAGTCAATGGGTTGTAAGCTGTACGACACCAGCAAAAGAGAAGAAAGAAGGATAATTATGTCATATTTCAATTGAAGCAAAAAAGCCTTTAACAATCCTCATTCCCCAATTCTAAAACCCTGAAACAAACAATTGAATAAGAAATAAGAGAATCAATTTGCTTACCTTGACTTAGAGTGAGAGAGAGAGAGAGGTTTCAACTTTCAAGTCAAAATGTGATTAGTAATCCTCAATCTCTCTTTTGTTGGTGTGTCTTTGGTTTAGTCAAAATGTGTTTTTGGTTAAAAATAAAGTTAATATGCTTCTATGAAAGTCGGTTAAATAATAAATTTGAGTGTATAAGTCACTTTTAGAGGCAAAAATAATAAATTTTAACTTTAAGTTATAAGTAATTATAGAGACAAAATCAATTATAGTCGAGAAATTTCAAACATAACAAAATCAATTAATTTTGGGTCTTAATAAAATTTGACCGTGCTTTCATTATGCTATAAGTTAAGAAGGGTATTATTTGAACATCTAAAAGTTGTTCAAAATTTGACAAGTATTTAACACCGTATAAAAATACTCTATAAAAATACATCACTTATAACCATCGAAAAAATGAAATTGTATTCACACCTTAAATAAATACGGTGTTGGACAAGAAAATTGTTGTCCAAATAACGTTTCTCGCAAATTAAAGCTTCAAGTTGCCGCAGGGTTATACCAAAGTTTGGTCAATATCCAAACAGAATCAACCTATGTTAATGGTGAAATTCACATAAAGTTCCCTTAATAATAAATAAAATGTTGTTAACAATTATCAATATGGAGAATGGATTACATGATCATTTTCAAATAATAATAACTTAGACAACAACAGTTGTCACATATTTGCTTCTATACTTCTTGCTCAAGTCTTGTATATTGGTATCATCACTAGTATTGTTGAGGAAATTAGAAAACCACTGAACTGAAAGTTTAGGAATTCGTTCAAGTGTCTGTCTATCAACATAATAAAGTCCAAATTTTTTATCATATCCACTGTTCCATTCAAAGTTGTCAAACATTGACCATACCATGTATCCTCTTACATCTGCACCTTTTCTGCACATAACAAAATTTAGTCTCAGTCAACAGACAAACTATAACTAAAAACCTTCATAAAAAACAAGGTTGCTACTCATATATTAGTCTTCATCATCACTCACCTTATGGCTCTAAGCAAAGCTGCAAGGTAAGCTTTATGATACTTTATCCGTTTGAAATCATGTAGTAAATCATGCATTGTTATGCCTGCGTTGAACAGTGAAGAATATCCTGCAACAAATTTTGAGCAGTCATCCATGATATATTAACCTATTCATAACTCCAGCCCAAATTTACATACCAAAAAACTACCTTCAAATAGTCACTCCTTTCTTTGTCTCTTAATCCACATTGAAGTGTTTGATATTATATTAGACAAGTGATCAAGCGAAAACATATCGTAAAAAAAAATGAGATCATATAATGTTATATTGTTATTGAGTATTCACGCACCATTTTCTGTAATATACATGGGCATGTTGTGGTATTTTATCTTTATGTAGTCTACAATCTTCTCCATGCCCTTTGGAACTACAAAGAACCATTTCATTCCTGTCTGCAAAAAATAAAGGAAATCATATCAGTATTTATGTTCATTACAATCATAACCGATTATCAAATAATTCTTCGTGAGGTGTTAGCTCAGTGGTAGGAGCTAGACCGTGTAATTTCAAGGCATGAAGTTCAAATCTTATCATTGACAATTGTAAAATGACTATTAATGTTAATTTAATAAATAATATTCATTCCCCAATCTTTAAAAAATCCATTATCAAACATTAATCTACAAATTACTTACAATTTATAACCATATAACATAGACAAGAGCAGTTGCACTACATATGAGTACCTGATCACCAATTGGAATGCCATCTCTCATCCCAGTTGTTTGCAAAAAGCCTTTTATTGGACGAGCTGCTTCGAGAGGGCAAGTAGAGAGGTAGCAATCCTTGACATAGAGAGCCCCGTAATTATTGATGCCAATGAAGTCCAGGCTGCCTCTTAGGAGGCTCTTCTCCTTAGATGAGAACCTAGGCAACTGGTTCCCAAGAATAGAGCGCATCTCAGCAGGGTACTCACCAAAAACTAGGGGATCTAGTAACCTTGCCATCAGAAGAGCAGGAAATGTTACTAAAAAGAACGATAGAACCGTTAATGTACGTTCAAGACGCACTAGTAAAACACTCTAGCACTTTCTTCCAAACACCCACACCCTCTCTTATTAGTTGAAATTCAAACAAATTGTCCCAAATTTATGTGGGACCGACATGATTTAAGAGGATATACTCACAAAATAGGGAGTCCTATTTGAATTTCAACTAATAGAAAAAACTAAATTGAAAAGATAGTGTGTTGCTAGGACCATTTGTATGGATAATAGTTTTTGTATTAGACATTAATTATTAAGCCAGAAGCAAAACTCTTCTCTTGGTATTTCACTACTTCTTAATGACTTACCAGCCAATGACAAAAGCCAAGGCCCTGTTTGCAGCTTGTCTATCACATTCTTCATCTCTAAGAGGTTCATACATAAAGGTATGTGCAACAATACCAATGGTTCCACCTTGCTTTGCCTGGATAAACATTTCTTCTTATCTTAGCCTATAATCTTTTACCCACCTAACGTAGAAAATGTGACAAAAAATGCTTTCAGTTTAGGTGCACTTTTGTTACCTGATAGTGCTTGCGGTATAATTCAACAGCCTTAGCATGTGACAACAACATATTGTGCATAGCAAGGAGAGGCTCAGCATCAGAGTTACCAGTATAACAGTTTCCAAAAGGAGGGGAACAATGACCAGGAGGGTATGTTCCTCTCATAAAGCCAAAGTCTGCAATAATATTTGGCTCATTGATGGTGACCCAATACTTAACCCTATCTCCAAAGCTCTTAAAACAAATTTCAGCAAAATGAACAAAATCTCTCCTGCAAACACCAAGTAAGAAGTGACAAACTTCCATTGATCTGTTAACTCAAACTTTTGGACTACAATTGTGCGAGAAAATTCATCAGTTTGTTGGACAATTCATTTTAAGAAGTGACAAACTTCCAAGTTATTCTTTATCTAGCATTATACGCTATGAAGCACTCACACAAACACAGAGACCAAATAGGCACCGACAGGTCAACGCCAATAATAAATTGAGAACATTAAATGATTGAATGTAACCAAATGTGTTGGTGTCGTGTTGGTTCTGAAATGTGGATGCTACATCATTTTTACACTGCTTGACTAAAAAAAAGGAGAGTAATGAATTTACTGAATTAGGGGACTAAGCCAACCACCATATCTTTGTTCCAGCTCTTGTGGCCAGTCTTGATGGTGAATTGTCACAAATGGCTCAATTCCTAGATTAAGCAAGCCATGCCCGGATTTAGGTATAACTAACAATCTCATACTGTTATAAATTAATGAAAACAACTATTCATTACAACTCGTTCCCCACCTCTAAGTAGCAGATTGTCTATAAGATTGTTGTAGAACATAACTCCACTTGGATTTATGTCTCCATATATCCCTCCTGTACATTTCATGAATAAGGACTTAATTAAGAATCTAATTGGAAAGATAAAATTGTGGAAATTA
>Ga0315915_1002835_pt1 | contig 21997 bp, 11 predicted proteins | sample MpolbnodulesMG_FD_207738 | JGI IMG/M metagenome (GOLD analysis project Ga0315915, IMG submission 207738) | Medicago polymorpha root nodule microbial communities from Los Angeles, California, United States - branched nodules | ecosystem: Host-associated > Plants > Roots > Nodule | place: USA... | reverse complement strand
AGAGTAAGAGAGAAGGGAGGAGAGAGAGGGAGAGATAGTAAAATCTTAAAAGAAAAAACAATCCTAAGAAATCTCATGTTTTCATGAAAGACTTTTTCATGCTAAAATTTCACTAGACAATCCCATAAAATCCATCAAAATCTAATTTATTAAACAATCCTTCCAAATCTGAATGATTTTGAATACCACTGGACTTTTCTTAAGTGATTAAGAGTCTTGATTGAATACCACAAGACTTTTTTGAAATGACAAAGAATCTTGATTGAATAACACAATACTTTTTTTAAATTGAAAAGAGTCTTGATTGAATACCACAAGACTTTTTTATGATAAAAAGGTCTTTTAAAATCCCTTAGAATCATGATCCAATACACCCCCCTAACATTCCCACTTATCTTTGTTTGATGCTCCATCCTCCGTCTTCAATTGGTGTAATCTTTTCTTCATGGACAGTTTGTTAATCAAAGTTTTTGTCATGTGCAAGCTTTCTAGTATTAGCCATGCCTCTGATGCACTTTCAATGTCTGCAACCTCTCGAATAAATTCATCACGTAGGGAAAGAACTATCGTGATGTGTGCCTTGTTCACAATGTCTTACATTTCTTTTATATGATAGATTTTTCGGTAACTTGAACATACCTTTCACATGTTATGAAGTAGCAATTTATGAATATTGTAAGTTAGTATATTGCCAGTTAGGAAAATGTTTTTTTGTTTATGTTATGAAGTAGCATTTGCTTTCCTACTGCCTTTTGTCAATATTTATGCGAAGAACTTTTGTTAGAATTATCAAACCGCAAGATTTTATTATAAAATAAGCCAAGGAAAATTGATGATAAAAAAGACACCAGGGATAAAATAAAAAACACTAAAAATTCAGTTGAATTAACTACTACCAAGAAAAGTAGTATCAAATAAAATAACTATAATAAATCCAAAACTAAAAACTACTTATGACTTAAATTTGATAGAATAAGATACTAGAGTTCTCAACAATAATCTACGAATTAAACATTGCAATCTATGTTTGGACTTCATCCAATTATGCAGCAACCGAAGTTCCTCCCTAGCAAGGCATAACTTCAGCATTAGTCAGACACAAACGAAGAGTATCTGAATAGGAGATAAAGCGAGGGTAAAAACCACAATTATGTTGACAAATTTCTTCCACCATCATATATCGTTCATAGTCCAAACCGCAACTGTAAACCTTTTCTTCTGTAGCAAAAATTAAAAGATCGCCGTTCATAACCATAAACCCTCTAACATTAGGATCTTTCTCCTTCAATCCCAATGCTCTTACTCTCACTTTCAATACTTTTTGCCATGAACCTGACTCATAGTCTTTTAATACCCAAATAGTAAAAACAGACTTACTAAATTTCACCAAACAAATTGAATTATTGTAACTTGTCTTTTTACCCCAACTGAATATGCCCATGTTGCACATATTATGACAACCTTTTATAGCTTCCCTTGGCAACTTAAGCATTGTTGAGATTCCATTATCTAGATTATAAGACATTATATATGGCTTATAAAAAGGACTAGATTTTGCAAAGTAAGGACCGCTATCTGAGATAAAATGAAGGCATCCCTTGTGAGATACAGGCATGTCAAATTTCATGTTCCTACCACCAGGTGAAAAACTATTTTTCATTGTTTTCCACACACCTTCTTTGCTATGATAAACACTACATGTATAAGAAGTTGGTGACCACTCACTTGTGTTTTCAAAAAGAAACAACTTGTAGTCATCTAAAGAGCAATCTAACTTGAGGTTTATACTAGCAGAACTATGGCAATTTCTTTGAAGTGACTTAGGGGTAGGAATGGAAGACCAAGACTTTGTGACTGGATTACATATGAAAAACTCAATTGGGTCATGATCATTAATGGTGTGACCAACAACCAGACCATTACTAGAAGCTACGACACAAACTGAATTTGATAGGAAACTCAAGACATTGTTAGGGAGACCGGAAGATTGTTGGTTTTCAGGCAAAGAGTGTAACTCTATTCTTTTGGTGTACCTTTGGCTTATTTGATCGGGTTGAATGAAGAAACATGTATCATCCCTTCCGAACAGATTATGAGCCTGCTTTGTTTTAAAAACAGTTTCTTCTGAAAATTCAAAGCATGAGTTGCAAGTTGATTTGAGCTTGCAAATGCTTTTTCCCGGTAGCCAAGAAAATATCTCAAAAGCAATGTCTTGAGACACTTCCATAGGATGAATAGAGGAAGTGCGAAGGAACACCGATTAGAAGATTGTGGAGGAGAGATAAAACAAGAAAAAGAAGAACTAGTTTTCCTGAGATGCCTTAGCTTGTTCTGAGGTGCACGTATATATACATGTTTAAATTTTGAAATATGAAACCCTAGGCTTAAACAAAAAGTAATGTTTATTTTGAGAACAAATCTTTTCAAACTTGAAAAGATAAAATGGGTATCTTGGGGGCAAAGATATGCCTCGGTAACAAACTATTATGTAAAAAAAGATGAAATAAAACAAACTTTTCTTTCTAACTTATTTTTTTTGGCAATCTTTTCCTCATTTTTTGATGGACGCATTTACTCTTTTCCTTGATAATCAAGACTCAACACAAACAACTGTAAATAGAAAAAAAGTAAATAAAAATTTATAAGTAGAAATATGAAATTCATCATTGGTTGAAAAGTTTACCTTACTAGGAGTAGTTTTCTATTTAAATTTGAAATTTGTCTTTTTTACAATGATGTATGCTGTTAATTACCTTCTATATGAATAGGTTAAATCACTTAATCAGGCAAAGCAAAAATTATCAAATTCAATAACAAACCTTATAAAATTAAATCCTTTTTTTTGACAGAATAAAATTAAATCCTTTAAAAACTTATTAAATTTGAGTTATTTCTCATCTCTATCCATATTTATATTACATTTTATCTACTACAATATCTATTTATTATGTTAATAAAAAAATATACAACTACTCTAAGAGTTTTTATTGGGAAAAACTCAAGTCTCACATTGGATAGATGAGACTTTTGATGAGAGTTTATAAAGAGGAGACAAAATTATATTATGGTATCAGAGCATGTCGAATTGAAGGGCCACCTACCTATTCACGCACCAAGCCCAAAGAGTGTTGGGTGTGAGAGGGGTGTATTGGGAAAAACCAAAGTCCCACATCGGATAGATGAAACTCTTGATGAGAGTTATAAAGAGAAGGCACTCCTCACATCACAAGCCGGTTTTGTGAGGATGATTTAGGTCCCAAATTTCAACAGTTTTGTTATTTTTTTTAGGGGCTAAGAGTTTTGTTACTTGTCAAGTTGTCAATATATCAATCCTTATTAATTTTAATTTTTTTATTGAAGAAATTTTAGGAGAGTGGACTCCAAAGCTCACTAGAATCAGGGTAGATCTTAAGAGTTAGGCAACACTAACAAAGTATTTAGATATCCTCTATTAAAAAGGCTCCAATGCTGGCGATAGGAGTTAAACACACTACCTTACATATGAGTCAACACCATACATTTTTTTGTCAACCTTCTTGACACTCCTTAATTTTCTTGTCATAAAAATCATTGATTCATTTTGCATCTAACTAAAATTTAAAATACTTTATCCTAAATTTGGAAATATTAGTATTTCAAATTTCAAAAATAAAAATAAATATTATTGTTTCATAAATCAGCATTTTGATGATGGACGAGATTTTATGGAAGCTTTTGGATATTTGTTGAAGTTGTAACTTGTAAGCATACATGTTTTTATGATTTTTTTTTTCTTTATGTAGAAACTTTTTTTTTTCTCCTTTGTTTTTAATAACTTTATTAGAATGTTTGCAAATGATATGCGAGAGTTACGGAGTGACAACATAGTTGAAATGTCATAACTTTTACACTATGCTTTAGCACTATATTCCTTTATATAAAAAAGTATCCAATATTTAGAAAGGAACTAGGACCTTATCTACATACTTTTATATTTTTCATGTTTTATTAGAGTTTTTTGTTATCAAGTTTGTTATGGAGTATGAAATTTAAATTTTCATGTTGACTTGTTCTCTCTCTCTTTATATATGCGCGCGCCCCTATCATTTACCAGGTTTTTATATGTCACGTTTTTTTTAAAGTTATTTTATAGACTTGTACGAGTCTACGGATCATTACGAGTCTGTGTAGACACGCAAGTCAGACAACTTTGGGTAAAATAAAACACACTAAATAGAAATTCAGTTGAATTAACTATTATCAACCTACATATGAAGATTAAAAAAAAAAAATCAAAACCCTTTTACAACAATTAATCACCACTCCACTTTCCAAATCTCATGATAAGCTATCTACGTACAAATCAAACAAACCTGAAAAGCAAGTAAATTAAAATAAATATCGGTAATTTGTGTTTCTTTTTGTGCACAAGTAATAAATATTGGTAATTTATGTTTCTTTTTTTGCATAATAATTTATTTTGTTAATTACCTTGTATTTAAACAGGTTTTTTGTTTTTTTTTTGAAAAATTATATTTAAACATGCTAATCACTTAATCAGGTAAAGCAAAAATATAAAATTAAAAAAAGAACATTTTAAATTCTAATCAAATCCCTTAAAAAAACCTATGGCCTTGATACAGTTTTTTTAAAAGAAATGAACGAAAATACTTTGAATATTAAGACTATAGTACATACATAAGCTAATAATCATTTAGCAATCTATATGTCGATCTATAGCACATACATAAGCGTACAAACGAATATTTCTTACTTTTCTTGAATGAGAAATAGTAAGACTATTGTTTAATATAACATGCCTTCCAAAGTCTAAAACTGGACCCTCTATTGGTAATATTGGGAATGAAGATAAAAACAATTCGTAGAAGACTTGTGAGACTACGAAAGAAAAGTTTGTTTAGATACATCAAACTAGTGAGAAAAAGGATGAAATATTTCCCAACATCACTATGTCATTCAATGAGTATTGTGATAGAATCCACTGTTTAGTTTCATTCATGAAGATTTAAACAAGAATCTAGAATTTATTAATGACAAGAGTATTGGATTTAAAGTTGAATTTAATGTCCAAGAAGTGAATAACGATATTGAAGCTTTGGGTGGTACAAGTGATACAAGGTATCTTAATAATATTTTCCATGAAGTTTTTGGTAGCTCGTCTGGCTCAATAGTTTAATGTAATTTCTGGCATGCATAATTTTGTTCTTTCGAGTGATTTTGTGGTAGATAATGAAGCTAGAGGAGATCAACTTGTTGCAGTTCATAAAACTTATGTTGGTCATATTTGTAGCTCGAATAATGCTCATGGTACGCGTCTTGGTCAACAAGTTTATTTTCTTTGCATATTCCCAATATAAGTTAGGAGTTTCATGTGATAGAAGTATTGTCTTAAATATTTTCGCTCTTTTGTTCCTGTAAGCATAGCTCAGTTGGCAGTGACATGCATTATTATAAGCAGGGGTCGGGGTTCGAACCCCGGTCACCCCACTTATTCACCTTGAGAAAGGTAAATTCTATCCACTAGGCTACTAGACCTAAAAAAATAATATTTTTGCTCTTTTGAATACTGTCTCTATTTTAAAATAATTGGCCTAGTTGATTAATTCACACAGATTTAAAAAAGTGTATAAATAAAAGAGAAAATTGTTGTTTTTCTAGATTATCTTTCTTGTTGTATTCACATTTACAAATAAATGTAATGTGACGGACATTATGATTGATTTAAATAGTATTAATTAGAGTGTATAATTGAAAAAATAACAAATAATGTTGTATTAAAAATTGAGATGATTGAGTCATTTTAGAACAAATTTTTCTTGGCAATATGTCAGCTATTTTGGGACGGATAATTATCTTTTACTACTATTTTTTCTTTGTTCATTTTCATTGCATCTTTTAGATTAACAAAGCTCAACATATATCACTTAAGGTGTTAATTCAGTGGTAAGAATATATCATTGTAAGTTAAAGGTACAAAGTTTAAATCTCATAAGAGACTGTATTATTAGTGTCAATTTAATTAATAATTAATTCCTTTTCTCTAATTTAAAATATATATATGTATAAAAAAATCTTCACTAATTCACTCAAATATATTGCATGCGTGTCTTTTAATGATATCAGTCTTCATCAAAACAATAAGTATAATTGCATCACATATTCTCAATACAACTTCCAAGTTTCACAACACAAAAAAGAAGTATTATCTTCGATTTTACGATCTCTTTAGTGCATCTTTAATACCTTTTAGTTTCATTGTTTGTTCGCATTACAATTTTTTTCTTAAAACTCAATTGTTTAGATATATTCTCAAGAAGAATATGCTCAAACCTATCCTCTCAAATGTGTTGTCGACACATCTTTTAATACATTTTAAATTAAGTCATCAATTTTCATTGCAATACATGTTTTGAATGTGAACTACACATTCCAAACACATTTGTTAATTTCAATGATGCACAATATCTGAAACGTTTTTGTTTAATTTTTTTTTGTGACACTCTAAATCTCAAATGCAAATATAAAAATAAAACACGTTAGTTTTAAAGAAATTAGTCTCAGGGAGGCTTATTTACACTTATACAAAATACTTACTAAACAACACTAATTAAACATGAAATTAAACACCAAATTAAAAGGCACAATTAAAATTGACCTAACAATTGAGTACGGAAAAACAAAGAAGCATTCAATAATTAAGTAAACTACTAAAAAAAAAAAGAAAACATCACAAATTAAGCATGCATATTAATATTAATTATTTGAAGGCTCCGACTTGATTTTTATCCCACTTGGAAGAGGGGTGAGAGCAATCATGTTATGATCATCATTATTGACTGAAGCATGTGACTTATCAGCACAAGCAATAACAGGAGCAAAAGTAGTTGTTCCGTCATTGAGCTTTTGAATCTGAAGACGCGGTCTCTTCTGAATCCTAGAAATGTATCTCTTTTTTCTGTCTTCTTCACTTTCGAACTTGTAGTGACTTGATGAAACATGATTAGCAAATTTTTGTGATGTTTCAAATATTTTATTGCATTTTGAACATGGGTATGGTCCATATTTCTTGTGTGGTAGGCTGTGGATTCTTCCATCATCAATATTTTCATTGCTCTTCTTCTTCCTCCTCATATCATTCTTGTTAACATCCCCAACATCAGCAACATAAATATTAATCATTTGAGAAGGCAGTTCTTGTGATTGTAATGATAAGCTTACATGGAGATCAAGATGAGAAGAAGCAGCAACAGAAGTATTCATCGTCGTCATCATGTTGTTGTTCTTGTTGTTATTTATGATGATGTCATCATTAATATTAATATTAATTGACGACGACGATGATGATGTTGATGTATGCAAATGCCCAAACTGAGCTTCAAGAATCTCCATCGCTTTTAGGATTCCGGGAGCATGACTTCCAAAATTATTTGTACCAACTGATGATGATGAATGAGTTGTGTTGTAACCATGCATCCATTGAAACAATCTATTATTGTTCATATTGTTGGATTCAAGATGAGGGGGAAAAGGGGAAGATGAAGTCTTTTAAGAATACCTGGATTGAATAGATCGTAAAACTAAACTCAGATGAGGGGAGAAAGGGGGGATGAAGTGTTCTTTCAAACTAACAAAGGCCTAAAAAGATTAAGGTCCAACTATTATAGTTCATGCTTTATCATTGTATGATTCATCCATTGACGCATTACCATCTTGCATGTAACACATTTGGAATGTTACATGAAATACACTTGGATGATTGCATGAAGAACATTTGTCTTGTTGCATGTGATTCTCATGCCACTTAGCTTGATGCATGTAATTTTCTTAGACAAGGATTGATTCTAGTCCCACATCTATAAGTCATTGGATGTTTGTTTCTCTTTTTCTTGGCCCTTGATTTATTTTGATTAAAAAAAATAAAAAATTCAAGTTGGATAGAGATCGAGAGAGGTGGATGTAGGGAATCCACATCCTAGAAATATGAGTTCATAGTGTAATTTCATCATTCAATAATTAACAAAAATCAAAATGTATGTTTCTTAAAGAGAGTGTGTATTTTTCTTTCCTAGCTAGTTGTGAACCACATCCAAGTTTCGAGAAAGTCTCATAGTTTTCATCTTGTATTTGAATCAAATTCATTTGACCTTTTGAATATATTCTGCTTAAATTTTGTTACTAATGGAGTAACAATTTAATTTTTGTATAAAATATTCTTAGAGTACATATTATTTAATGAGTAACAAAACCTCGCTAGCACATATGATTAGTATGTCGATTGTGTCAAAGTTGTAAACTCTAGATATCGACTTCGATAAAAAATCCATTGACACATTACCATCTTGCATGTAACACACTTGGAATGTTGCATGAAATTCACTTGGATGATTGCATGAAGAACATTTGTCTTGTTGCATGTGATTCTCATGCCACTTGGCTTGATGCATGTAATTTTCTTAGACAAGGATTGATTGCAGTCCCACATCTATAAGCCATTGGATGTTTGTTTCTCTTTTTCCTGGCCCTTGATTTATTTTGATTAAAAAAAATAAAAAATTCAAGTTGGAGAGAGATCGAGAGAGGTGGATGTAGGGAATCCTCATCCTAGAAATATGAGTTCATAGTGTAATTTCATCATTCAATAATTAAAAAAAAAATCAAAATATGTGTTTCTTAAAGAGAGTGTCTATTTTTCTTTCCTAACTAGTTGTGAACCACACCCAAGTTTCGAGAAAGTCTCACAGTTTTCATCTTGTATTTGGATCAAATTCATTTGACCTTTTGAATATATTCTGCTTAAATTTTGTTACTAATGGAGTAACAATTTAATTTTTGTATAAAATATTCTTAGAGTACATATTATTTAACGAGTAAAAAACCTCGCTAGCACATATGATTAGTATGCCGAGTGTGTCAGAGTTGTAAACTCTAGATATCGACTTCGATAAAAAAAAATATTTGACGGATAATTAGACAAATGGGTATTTGCGCTTTAATTTGTTGACGGTGTAAATATTCTTATACTAATGGTATATACAAATTAATTATATTTATGAAACTACTGGTATATTTTGATTGGTAAATATTGATATATTTGGCCAACCATGACATAAGCTTAAAATTAAAAAATTAAACGTGTGTTAGGTTTGTGAGTGCATGAATTGAGTACGTGTTAGTCTTTCTTGACATGGTATTTTAAAATTAAAATAGTATATAAAAATTATATTTGAATTCCTTTTGATTTATCTTAATTAATATATTATTTAATGAAAAGTAATTTTTAATTATTTTTTAGGTCCTATTAAAAACCATTAGTTGACAAAAAAAACCAGTAGTTTCTTATGTCTGTATGTATATCTCACTTGCAACTGCTTTAAAGTTAGAAATTTTATCCATACAATTTAAAAATAAAAAAATGCCAACAAGTGTCTTAAAAACATTTATTAAGGAATCAAGTAGTAAAACTGTTTTGAAACTTATGTACTCATTATTTTAAAAGTTTAAAAATGTATTCTTTTTAATATAAAATTTACTTTTCTTTTATTTTAATAAACTACACATAGACACTAGTTAGCATCAACATTAAACTTAAATTTAATATTTGTTTCATCACAGTATAATATAGTATTGTTTGGTTTCTTTATGATAATTACTAATTTAAACTTTAAAATTACATTCATAAAATATAATTTAACATTCAACTTTTCAAAGTAAGGGAATATTTCAAAAACGTATGTAATTTTTCATTCTTTTGTCCGCCGTAGGAAACGACTAGGATGGAAGATTGGCTTCCTCATCTCTCTCATCTCAAAACCTGCTACCCAGAAAATTGTTTCGTCGCCAAACTTCGATCCGCCGCTGTCGGAGACAACGATCCACCACCAAATTCCATTTGCTTGTGTTGAGTCGGAACGCGTCGAGCCTCCGTATTTGACTCAACTGGCCATAGAGGAAAATGGTAGTCGTTAGTTTGATTGATATGTTTCACAATCGATTCATAGCTTCGGCCACCCTCCATGTCCATTTGTTGCCGGTTCCATATGTTAACTAGTTTTCTTTTAATAATAGAACCACTCACCTTCAAGTTGTTCTATCACCTCAGATATAATTTATATAGAGATATGCGCTTATAAGGCGGGGGTGTGTTGATAAAGTTGTATCAGGCCTAGTTATACAACAATATTAAGGACAAATAAGTTTATTGATTTCTCTCTCTTGCTTATATTTGATTCATGTGTATAAGTTTACTTTGATTATTATTTAGAGATAATTATCATGACTAATTTAGAGAAGCAACAAAAGAATACTTACTTCTGGATAAGCAATACTAATGGTGCTAAAAATGGAGATACAGTCATGTTGATATTAACGGTGCTACAAATGGAGATACAGTGATTGTAAAAGTAATCGAGTGATCAAAGATATACACCTCATTCAAAAATGACATGGAGCAAGATTTTCTTGCAATGAAAGAGTAAAAAAAATCCTCAAAGACCAAAGTAGAGAGCCAAATGAGTTACAGTCATTATAAAATAAGGTTGAGTGAAAACTGCATAACGGCAAACGTACGGTGGCCAACCCATATTTTAATCTTGATATAAAAAGACAAATAAGTTTTCTAGAAACAGTGAATAAATGCAATGCAAACAGGCGTTCATGTGAAATTCAAGAGATATAGCAATGCTCCTTAAAATTTGACTGTTTTGGTCCCTCATTCAAATATTTGATTTAAAATGAAGTTTTATATAGCAATGCTCCTTAAATGAAGTTTTAAGAGATTTTTCTTAGGATTTCATAGATGTTGAATGTTGATACTTTTCCATTCATATCATTAGTTCACAAATGCGATGGAGAAATCAAAACCGTCAAAATTTTAAAAAAGTATGCATATGATAAAAACAAAGGAAAATGATAAAGATAGAGGGAACTTTCCACTAGAGATTCCTTTATCTTTTTTTTTTTTGAAGGGGAAGATTCCTTTATCTTGGTACTATAATAATTAGCTAGGAAATCAACTTAGTGGTCTGGGCAACTAGCACTTACACTCACATATATTTCATGCATATTGTCACTTTGCATACAAAATCGGTTGACACTGGATAAACTTTTCATGGGAAGTTCTCCATCATTAACAATCTTGATTTCATTTTCCCTTTTATGACAAAACAAGATTCCATCATATATATACACTAAAACCGTAATTCAATTCATAAAGAAAAAAATTCATAAAGAATACATTTTGGAAATTTAATCAGGCTACTACAATAAAAGTAGTGTATGCAAAATAAATGAAAGTATCAGCATCGCACACATGAATGTCAATGAGGGGGGTGCTCCCTCCTCCCCTGTCATCAGTCTCGCAAATTTTTCCCATGTTTTCATTCTCGCAAATTTCCATGATAGAACCACATAAGCGTATAAATAAAATAAAAGGTGTTTCCACTTCTTTAAAGAAACCAGAGGCAGTAAGAATTGGTTGATAATAAGTAATAAAATATAAAATATCAATGTCACTTCCATAATCATAGCACAATACCGGCAATTGTCACATTCTCAACAAAATCACTTTTCACAACTACTATAACATATCAATGCTATGTGTATCACTGCATTACAGAGCAAAACAAATTAAAGTACCGAAAAAGTAATCTATTCTCAAAGATTATCCTTCTCAAATTTACAATGTTCTATACTTAGTATTCTTAATAGCAACAGTCCCACATAGTCCTGGGTTTACATAAACATGATGAGTTGAAATTTCACTTGTGATTATTAATGAAAGAGAAAAAGAAGATAATTACCATGATCAATTATATTTCTAGTGGTCTTCCTTGTGACAGAAGTAACAACTTTTCATGGTAGTTGTTTTGCTCTTTTGTTTGTTCTTGCCATTGCGACCCTTATCTGATTTGCCTTTGACATATAGACCCTTAACATCGCCACTTTCATCTTTGTTTGATGCTCCATCCTCTATCTTCAACTGGTGTAACCTTTACTTCATGTACAATTTGTTCGTCACCTAGGGAAAGAACTATCGTGATATGTGCCTTGTTGACAATGTCTTATTTTTCTTTTATCTGATAGATTTTTCAGTAACTTGGAGTCTTGGATATAACTTTCAAGGCATCTTCCAAACCTTGATGAACAAGAAGGGCCTTTATCTCGATCTTTCATAGACCATAGACCAAAGTCATTGTCACCAGCATATTTTTCAATTTTGAATTTTATTGAACTCATCGCAGAGTGCAACATAAGAACCAGGCGATCTGTTGCCAATTGTTATGAAACTGAGCCAGCAAAATGCAATGAAAGGAAATGACACAAGATTTATCGAGGTTCAGATCAATTTCTTCTACGTCCTCACTGATCATGTACACCTTTATTCCTTGATCAAGTGACAAAGTAGAGTACAAGAATTTTCCCCAGCTCTCACAATTTTTTCCAGCGCTCATCTGAATTCTCCCCAAATTGATCTTGAAATCACTTACCACCAATACCATGCTTTCTACAAGCAACAAACTAAGATTTATGTAGCTACTGCTTCTCTCTAAAGCAGAAAAAAGAGGCAAAGGCTAGCTATCACAGTAGCTTTACAAAGTTGTCAGGTATTTACTAACTAATTAGGATTTGAGATCCACTAGAATTACAAAATTTCAATCACCTTGAATTGCAGGAAAATGTTTTTTTTTTTGTTTATGGCGTGATCGATGTAGCAATTCATGAAAATTGTGATTTAGTATATTGTCACTATGTTGCATTGAATTTGAAAAAAAAATTAGGAACTAATTATGTCCATTCTTTGTTTGTTGCTGATTCATGGTTGTTTTAAATTTTAGGTTTAAGTTACAGACGTAAAAGGAGTCGAAAAAACTGGTGGCGTGTTTTTGAGGATGAGGAGCAATCTCTTGGCAATTATTTCAAAATAAGCCATGGAAAATTGATGATAATTAAAAAGACACTAGGGGTCAAATAAAACACACTAAAAAAAAATTGAGTTGAATTAACTATTATCAAGAGAAATAGTATCAAAGATAATAACTACAATAAATCCAAAATTAAAAACTACTTATGCATTAAATTTAATGAAATAAGATACTACAGTTCTCAATTAAACATGGCAGCATATGTAATTGCAACAGTAATAGTTTGGACTCCATCCTAGTTCGCAGCATCACTTTCTAACAAGGCATAGCTCTAGCATTAGTCCCACAAGACCGAAGTGTATCCGAGTAGGAGATAAAACGGGGTTTAAATGCATAATTGTGTCGACATATTTCTTCGACCATCATATAACTTTCACCCTCCAGACCATAACTGTAAAGTTTCTCGTCCGTAGCAAAGACTAAGAGATTACCATTCATAACCATAAACCCTCTAACATTGGGATTTGTCTCATTCAATCCCAATGCTCTTACCCTCACTTTCAATACCCTTTTCCACGAACCTGACTCATAGTCTTTTAAAAACCAAACAGTGAAAACAGAATTTCTTAATTTCACCAAACAAATAGAACTATTAGAACTTGTCTTTTTACCCCAGTTGAATATGCCCATGTTGCACATACTATGACAACCTTTTATAGCTTCCCTTGGCAACTTAAGCATAGTTGAAATTCCATTCTCTAGATTATAAGACATTATATATGGCTTATAAAAAGGACTGGGTTTTGCAAAGTAAGAAGCGCAATCTGAGATAAAATGAAGGCATCCCTTGTGAAATACAGGCATGTCAAATTCCATGTTCCTACCACCAGGTGAAAAACTATTTTTCATTGTTGTCCACACACCTTCTTTGCTATGATAAACACTACATGTATAAGAAGTTGGTGACCACACACCTGAGTTTTCTAAAAGAAACACCTTGTAGCCATCTAGAGAACAATCTAACATGAGGTTTATACCAGCAAAACTATGGTTTCCTTGAAATGACTCAGGGGTAGGAATTGAAGACCAGGACTTTGTAACTGGATTACATATTACAAACTCGATTGAATCTTGATGATCATTAATGGTGTGACCAACAACTAGACCATTACTAGAAGCTAAGACACAAACTGAATTTGATAGGAAACTCAAAGCTTCCTTGGGGGCACCAGAAGATTGTCGGTTTTGAGGTAAAGAATGCAACTCTACTATTTCAGTGTTACTTTGACCTATTTGATCGGGTCGAAGAATGAAGAAGCATGTGTCATCCCTCCCAAACATATTATGTGCTTGCTTTGTTTTGAAAAGTGTTTCTTCCAAAAATTCAGAGGATGAGTTGCAAGTTGATTTGAGCTTGCAAATGCTTTTTGCCGGTAGCCAAGAAAATATCTCAAAAGTAATGTCTTGAGAAAATTCCATGTTAAGAATGATGAAAAACAAAGAAGGAATAGAGAAAGTGAAAATGAACACCTAGTGGAAGATGGTGGAGGGATTGTAAAAAGGAGGAACAGAAAAAAAGCAAAATAACAATTGGAAGAGGTGATGGAACTGTGAACAGTATGTTTTTTCTGAGTTGCTTTAGGTTGTGAACAAAGTGTATATATAGAGGTTTCAAACCCGAGCCATAAACAATATCTAATCAATTTTTAAAAATTGGGAATATCTTTTTTAAAATCAAAACCCTTTTCTATCAATTAATGAGAATAATCAACACTTTCCAAATCTCAAAATAATCTATGTTACACTATTTACCGTAATTAAGCTAGCGGGTATCTTGGGGGCAAAGATATATATGCCTCTCTGTAATCCAACGGTAACAAAGTAGAAAAATAAGAAATCAAACAAACTTGGAAAGCAAGTAAATTATAATAAATAATCACATTTAAACCCTTCCGTTCTTAATCCAACTGTGATGATAAGGCTTGACCTATCCAATGGATGAGTGACTGGCAGCTTAGAAAATTGTAAATAGAAAAAAAGTAAATAAAAACTATTAGAAGAAATATACTAAAACTTTTCACTGGTTTTTTTTTTTTGGAGGAAACACTTATCACTGGTTGAAAAGTTTACCTTATTAGTTTTTTATTCAAAATTGTTTTATTTTATTTTTTTCTGTTTTCCAATTCGTAAATTAAGTCAATCCTGATTTGATTTATTTTTATACAAGTAATAATTATGAGTAATTTATGTTTTTGTTTGCACAATTATTTATTTTGTTAATTACCTTCTATTTAAATAGGTTAAATCACTTAATTAGGCAAAGCAAAAATATGAACACTCTAAAATCAAATAAAATCCTTTAAAAAATTATTAAATTTGAGTTATTTCTCATCTAATTCCCTTGAAACTTTTTTAAATATGAGTTATTTACCTTCTATCCACATTTTCTATTTGTATTGTATTGATTTAATTATATATTTTAATCTATAATATCTATATTTTAGGGGAATTTATAATATATATTATCTTAGTTCCTGAAATTATGTTGTAGAATTAAATTAAAATTTAAAACAGAATTGAGTTGTTAAGGATATAAAGGCATATTTATAACAACAAAATCATAATGGATTTACGAATAAAATAATTTGAGGGTATTTTAGCTATATTAAATAAGGTTACACCAAACAAATCATGTGTCCCTTTATTAGTAGTATAATTTCTTTTAAAGGATTAATAGTATAAATTTAATAAATTTTATGTACTACTAATATTCAATTATCCTGTTTACGAAAAAAGAAATACAATTACTCAAAAAGGTGTCAATCATTTCTTAATTTTTAATGCAAATGCTAACAAAGGCTTGCCGATTGTCCATATCATCATACTGACGGCGAGAGTTAAATTCACGAACTTACAAATAAGTTAACTCCATGTAAATTGGGTGAACGTTCATTGGCGCTCCTTAATTGGCTTGTCATAAAAAAAAAACACTTCTTCACTTTACACATCACAAAAATTAAAAATACATTTTTTTTTCAGAAGTTTAAAATAGTTTTTTTAGGGAAGAAGTTTTATAAAATAGTTATTTCAAAATCTCGAAATATTAGTATTTCAAATTTCATAAATAAAATATTAGTTACTATTTGTATCATTTGAATTCTTTTTGTAGGGATCAATTAATCATCATTACCAATTTTCTTCTTCTTATTTTTGTGATTTATTTTTTGACAATATCAATTTGAATGAAGTGTGATATTTTAAATGATTTTTTTAAGATAATTTAATTAAAACCTATCTATATACGAAGGAAACTTTTTAAACATAAAGATATTTTATAAATTGTCTATCAAACTACATTTTCAAAAACATTAAAATTATAAAACTTTTTTATTTATTTATTTTAGGTGTTAACCCTCTGGTTTTTAGAGAAAGAGAGGCCTGGATAATTTGGAGTAAAATCTGGTGAATTGTTATCCCGAATGATTTTTTTTTTGAATGACAAAATGTATTATATATATATATATATAAGGGGATTAAATCTCAAATATTACACCAAAAAGAGAAAATGAAAACACCACAAAGCCCTAAAGAAAAACCACCAGCACCCTAAAATGCCGAAACCTCTAACAACATCTCCTCAAAGAACCAACACCGCAAACAGTGATCAATTAGGCACCTGAAGTGATTTTGCTTCAAACGTTCAGCTTCGACCACCACTCAAGTTTTGGTCTAACGGAGGAGACATCACAACTGCCATAAAGGACCTGAGTCACAAACGTGCTCCCGACCTCGAATCAAAAGCAATCGGCCCACAAGACTCCTGACACAAGTCAAAAAAGCACCCCTGAACTCACGAACCACCAGAACAGACACCTAAACCTGTCCAAAATCTCGACCCACCAATAACCTGATGCCAAAATCCAAAGGCAGATAAAAGGCGAAACAGTAGCGCAAAGCGAACCAGCTCGAACACAAACGAATCAAAACAAGCAACCAAAACAACCTACATCACCACCACCTGAATAGACCGGTGCACACCCCAAACCTCGGCTAGACAACCACAAGCCACCACAATCCTTACGACGACAATGATCCGGGAGTTGTGAAGGAGGATTAATCGTGAAGAACCTACACTCGCCGGCAACTGAGCAGTCAGGACGGCTAAAGGTGCAACAAACGACTACTCCATCAACACGAAACATCTGCACACCTAGCTCTTTTGAGCAACAACAGCTAAGCAACCAAATCCTAATCCAAGAGCAGGAGGTCTCCAGCGGCAAGGCTCTGAAGGAACAAAACGACAGCACCGACAAAACACACCGACCCTGAGGAGAAAGTGAACCACCAAAAGGATGAGGGAGATCTAGAAAGCCTCGCCCTAGACTCTTGACAGGACACAACACCTAAAACACAAACACAACAAAACAACCACAAACAGAACAGAAAGACAGCTGAATAGAGAACCACCAAGAGGCTGAGGGAGATCTAAACAGCCTCGACCCTAGACCCGAGACAAAATGCAACACCTAAAACGTAAACACAGCAAAACAAGCACAAACAAAACAGAGCAGTGAACCACCAAAGGGTTGAGGAGGCCTAAACCAACCTCGACCCTAGTCCCTTGACAAAACACCGCCCTAACACATAACCACAACACAACAAACAAACAACTGCACACAACACAAACAAACAAAACCGAGGACGCACCAACAGACACGAACAAGACTAGCAACCCGCAAAAAGAAAGAACACACGCGAACACCAGCCTAAAAAAACGCCCCGAACTGCGGCGACGATGTCAACAACCAAAAACAGCCAGGACACACACACAAACATATACAACCAGAACAACAACAAAAACCGCCGGAGGAAGCCTAACACCAACCAACCACAACAACGAAAGCCCGAAACAAACAACCTTCGACCACGACAACCAACGATTGGAACGAAGAACCACCAAACTTGCAAGAGTTGAACCGGAGGAGACCCAAAAACGAATCTACCACTCCTATGCGGACCCAAAACAGTCTGGATCTGGAAAAGAGGAAAGGTGAAGGAAGCAACAGTCGTGGTGGTGCAGCCGAAGTAGCAGATCTGAGACATAGCAGCAGCTGCCAGAAAAGGAGATCTGAGACGAGGACCGATGGAGGAGATCTGAGATGAAGCATCCGTCGGAGAAGGCAAGGAGAGAATGAACGAACTCCGGCGGAAAACATAACAACCGTGGCAGCGCTAGTTTAAACCTGAACCAACGTCGACGATCCCGAGGTGGTGACGTCGTGAGAACCAACACACGCACCACCACTCAAACGCTACATCGTGATGGAGATATTTGGATTGAGAGGGAGAGAAGTTACAGAAGGTGGTGGGTATCCCGAATGATTAATCCTTTGATGGAGTCCGTTAACCACTTGATCTCGATCACTTTGTGTTTGATATTTACTTATGAACTGACTTTTTTTTAATAGATAGACCAAAATGAGATTTGGATCCTCTAAATGATAGATTGTTCATTATCCTCTTAAAAAAAAAGCTTAGTTCATTATAGAAATTTGTCTTGCAAAATTTTAAGTTTTTGTTGCCTAAAAGTTTACATTTAATCCATAATTTTTAAACAAATTCTAAATTTTTGTGGTCGAGATTATTATCATATTCTAAACATGAGTGAAAAATCTTATTATAATGATGATAGAAAACATATGAAGGACCCTCGTTCGATGAAAACTTTTAGAGGGATTAAAAATGAGATACTATAAATAACTAACAACTTATTTAACCATTTTTTTAAAATTATCTATTATTTATTCTAAAAAGAAAGGAAACATAATAAAATAGATAATACTGATGATAATGGTAAAAATGATACTTAACTTACAAAATCTTTGGAACAAAAAAAACATACATTTTCATTTTTTTTTTTAAAGGAAAAATTGGTACCGAAAAAACAAATGATTGATTTAATATATAATAAAATAAAGTGCACGTGTTCTTCTTTCTATTTTTGAGATAAAATGGTGGTCTCCTTTGTGAAACACAGGCATGTCAAATTTCATGTTCCTACCACCAGATGAAAAACTACTTTCCGTTGTTGTCCACACACCTTCCTTGCTATGATAAACACTACATATGTATAACAAGTTGGTGACCACTCACTTGTGTTTTTAAAAAGAAACACCTTGTAGTCATCTAAAGAGCAATCTAACATGTGAGGTTTATACTAGCAGAATTATGGTTTCTTTGAAGTGACTTGGTGGTAGGAATGGAAGACCAAGAATTTGTAACTAGATTACATATTAAAAACTCAATTGGGTGATGATCATAATGGTGCGGCCAACAACTAAACCATTACTAGAAGCTAAGACTCAAAATGAATTTGATAGGAAACTCAAAACGTTGTTAGGGACACCAGAAGATCGTCGGTTTTTAGGTAAATAATGTAACATTACTCTTTTAGTTTACATTTGACTTATTTGATCGGGTTGAAGAATGAAGAAGCATGTGTCATCCCTCCCAAACATATTATGTGCTTGCTTTGTTTTGAAAAGTGTTTCTTCCGAAAACTCGGAGGATGAGTTGCAAGTTGATTTGAGCTTGCAAATGCTCTTTGTCGTTAGCCAAGAAAATATCTCTAAAGCAATATCTTGAAAATATCTTAAATTCAATAACAAACATTATAAGTTATTTCTCATCTAAATCCGTCAAAAACTTATTAAATTTGAGTTATTTTTCATCTAAATCCCTTAAAAACTTTTTACATCGAAGTTATTACTTTTATCCGCATTTTCTATTTTTATTATACTGACTTTAATTTAATTTATTTATTTTAATTTATAACATATTTTTTAGGGTTTGTAATAATTTTGTATAGTTCCTAAATTATGGTGTAGAATTAAATTTATATTTGAAAAATAATTAAGGTTTTAAGGATGCCAATGCATATTTATATCAACCATATCCCTCGTTAGGAAGTTCATCTCTCTTCCTTGAATCATAAGTAGGGGTGAGCATGGTTCAGTTCGGGATGATGAAAACTGAACCGAACTGAACTGTTTGCTAAATTTAAAATAATCGAACTGAACTAAACTGTTTGCATTTCGAACTGAACTGAACTGTTTCAAACCGAACTGAACTGTTCCGAACTGAACTGAACTGTTATTATTAATACCTTTGAAAAAAAATATGAAAAAAACAAATGAAATTGAATTTTAGTTACCAAACTGAACTGAACTGTTTCGAATCGAACTGAACTGTTTTGAACTGAACTGTTTCAGTTCAGTTTTAGAACTGTTAGTAATGGTTCAGTTTTTTTTTTGGTTCAATTCAGTTCAGCAGTTCAGTTCAGTTTTTGGTTTTTTTGCCCACCCCCTAATCATAAGTGGCATTCCCTTAAGCATGCTATTATATGAATCCATAAACCATAGTTAGCAAATGTTTATTTTGATCTTGATTTAAAAAGAGTGACCGACTATTTTTTGTAAAGGTAGCAGTGATATCACATAATTTGGAGTTATATGAAACTGTAATTTATTTATTTTTTGAAAACTCTCATGTCATGTTTATTATGATGCAAGAAAACGAGGTCACTCATGTGTTGACCAGAGTAGCCCCATTTTTATCTAGCTCCCAAACTTATGTTGATGAAAACTATCTTGTATTGCTGATTTGATATCTAATGAAATGTTATAATCTTTTTATCTTTAAAAAACACAATTCATATCAAAGTTCATATGAAAGATCAAAATTCACACAAAAAATAATTATTCATATAAAAATATTAAAAGAGAATAATTCAAATTACTAAATTAAGACAATATATTCTATAAAAAAAATGTAGGATATTCACTATAACTAATGCAATTTTTATATGAACTTAACCAAATCAATTTTCTTGTTGATAATAATTTTTTTAGGTGAGTTGATTCTGAGAGCTCAACATGATCATGGTAGACCTCAAGGTTCAACGATCATTAACATAAGTACTTATATATTATCTATCAAATAGACCCTCACATCGTTAACCAAATCAATTTCGAATGAAATGTAGTTGTTGTGTAATACTTCAAAAATTCAAAAGTAATTACTTTTTATCTCAAAAAATATTTTTTAAGCAAAAGAAATTTAAACAAAAAAGAGAAAGACGGAGTACTGGGAGGCATAAACATGACCCAATAAACCACAAAAAAGTGTAAAAATCAACCCTAAAGAGTGTTACAACATAAACAATCTACACGAAAATGATATGGAGCTAACGCATACGAATAAATGAACTCAAATTTGTAACAAACATAAATTCACCCTAAGCGCAGTCTGGTGAACCCAACATAGAGTACATACTAGATTGCAAAAAAAAAAAAAAAAGTGGAGTAGTGTGAATGTTTGCAAGCATCAACTAGAAACAAGCTCGATTGTGAAACCTATTTCTTGAGAACTGACGAGTGAATATGACTGCCAACACGAAAATAGATCAAATAACCATAGCCTACTAGACGAAACTCAACATCAATAAGCGACCATCAACATATTGAGATGCATCACATGCAAAACACGAGGCCAACACTCTTTTAGGCAAAACAACAAAGACCATAGTCTCAAATAAAATCAAAACCTTCACTTGAGACCAGCTAACACAGTGATAAATTTTAGGTGTAAACGACATCTTAATGCACTTATTGAAAATATGAATAAGAATTTCAAATGGGTTGTATTGTGAACAATTCGTGATGAGTTAAACCGTTCTCTTATGTAAGTTTGTCAAGAGGTCCTTGCCTCAACCGATAAGTATATATTCTAACTATCCCATTAGGCTAGAACACACTCTCCGACATAAAACACATGCACTCGTCAGTAAGAGCTAGAAGACTCTCAACCCTAAATTCTCAAAATGTTCGCTCATCCGCCCTTAAATGGCCTTTTGAACATACAAGGTATATAATTTACCGCATCAATATTATTTTTAATATGTCGTTTATTGCATCTATGATTTTTGCTATATATATATATATATATATATATTTTTTTTTAACAATAAAAAATGAGATATATATTAACACCAAACAAGAATCTCAATAGCACAAGACGTGCCACAGAGACTCCTAAAGATACACCGTGTCAGTCAGGTCAAACAAAGAACATAAACC
>Ga0315915_1002834_pt1 | contig 22000 bp, 9 predicted proteins | sample MpolbnodulesMG_FD_207738 | JGI IMG/M metagenome (GOLD analysis project Ga0315915, IMG submission 207738) | Medicago polymorpha root nodule microbial communities from Los Angeles, California, United States - branched nodules | ecosystem: Host-associated > Plants > Roots > Nodule | place: USA... | reverse complement strand
TACATATTTAAGAATTATTATAGGAATGAACATATGTAAACATTTAGTAATAAATAGATGGAAAATAGGGAAAAAGGAAAGAGAGAGCCACATGGTGAATGCTTATAGAAAATTAGTTAGAAAGGGGAAATTGGTGAGGTGACACATAAACAAAATGTAGGTTAGAATACATGTATATATAGATTCTTTTGATGAAAATTTTCCGCTTCTTACATACAAGCTAAATCTAGAATTTGTTTATGAGTGCTGGAACAAAATTTATAACTTCCATCTAAATTCTATTAATACAAATAAGAAAGTTAATTTATGTTTTTAGCATAATATTTATCGTTGGTTGAAGAAAAAGATGCAAAATAAATAAGGGTATCTTGGTAAAGAAATAATCAATGTAATTGAAAATACTAAAGGGATCTTATATAAAGGGTTAATTATTTTTCAAAAGAGTCTTATAATTAGGGACGGTAAGTAGCTTATTAATCTAAATATAATTAATAGAAATTGCGTATATGATGGATTTAAATTTGGTAGTATAGTATTAAATTTGTGTATAATTATACTATTGTTTTTATAATTTTATCTCTAAGAGAGAGAATTAGTTTATGTTTTTAGCATAATATTTATTATTGTTTGAAGAAAAAGCTACAAAATAAATAGAGGTATTTGGTAAAGAAATAATTAATGTAATTGAAAATTCTAAAGGGCTCTTATAAAAAGGATCAATTTTTTTTCAAAAGAGTCTTATAATTAGGGACGGTATGCAGCTTATTAATCTAAATATAATTAATAGGAATTGCATATATGATGGATTTAGTTGACAATTATTGATCAAAAGCTTCAAAATTACTAATATGATTTAGTTGACAATTGCTTGAACTTCACTGTTTGTACCATTCATTGTAATGATGACGAAAATGACTCAATTACGAATATGATTAACCTGATGAAATTTTAAAAGCCGTTCATAATGGATTGAATTAAAATGATCGTTAATTAATGTGAACTATGTCAACATTCCCATCATCTCTCTTCGCCGGTTGTTACACCAGCCATCACATCTCTCCTGTAAAAGTAATTAAACTAATTTTTGTATCAATTATTGGTTAAGTTCATTGCTGAATGTATATATACCACATACTCAAAAAAACGCTTAGATGAGATGACATGAGTATCTTCTAGTTTAACCAAAGTTTCGAGTTTAAATTTAGCCTTGGGATTGAAGCAGCGTTAAAACTCTTAGAAAGAGATTGCCGTCCATTTAGGTCCACAAGACTCGAGGAGTTACTCTTTGGAATTCTTAAAAAGAGGTTGTCGTTCGTTTAGGTTCCACAAAGACTCGAATAATTACTCTTTGCAATTGCACACAAAATTGGTTTATACAAAAAAAAGGTACATATACCCCATTCTACTCAAATTATGCTCAGGTCGATATGACTTTTTGATGGATACAACAACAACAACCAAGAGTTATTCCACTATATATGTAGGATTGGTTACATATGGATCAAACATTGCATAATGTTCTATCAAATATATTTTTTCTATCCAACTCATTGATCTTTTGATCTTTTTTAAAAATTTCTCTTATATATTGTTTTCTATGACTTCGTGTACCTATAGTGATTTGACTCCCCTCAATCTGATATATGTACTCTCCTTGCTAGAGAATTCAAATGATTTATCTCAACATGTTAAACCATGTAAGCATAGTTTCCACCATCTTTTCTACTGTATTTGTTACCTCACACGTCTCATATTTTGTCTTTTCTAATAAAATTTTGTCTAGTCTTATCACACATCAACACAACATCATGTTGGTTCTGTAAAACCAAACATTATCTCACACGACATCGTTGATCTTACACTTGTCTGATAAAAGAATTTCTTCATCTTGAGTGGTACTTTTGTATCACATAAAACACATGAGGCCCTCCTCCACTTCAACAACTCAACTTGAATTCGATTATTTACATCTCATTCTAATTATCCATTATTTTTTCTTATGGACCTAATATATTTAAAGTGTATAGCTTGTGATATGATATGAACTCCAATTTCCACCTCTATTCAAGAAACATTTAGCCTTTTGTTAAAATTATATTTTTTATACTATGTTTGCTTGACTTCGTGCGAAATCCATACGTTTTTAAAGCTCGTCTTTAACTTTGTAACCTTACATTTAATTTCTCCATTGACTTTTTAAATAGGACTATCATTTGCAATAAACATGCACGTTGGTGCTAGCTCTTGATGCCTATATTCTAATAAATATATATATCGTGTTTAAAATTATTATATTTCAAAAGTTACAAGTCCTACCTAGTAAGTGAGCTAGCATCCAACGAGGTCTAAAACAAGGATATCTATTTGCTCAATCCTATTTTTTTTATTGGTTGAAGGGTTGTGAGAATGGTCTGTCAGACTTAGTCGGTTAATATGTTTAGGAGTTTTTCAGTGGGTGACTCTGTAATGGCTATCTCGCATTTTAATTATGTGGATGATACCTTATTCATAGGGGAGGTGACAATAGAGACTACAAGGATTGTTAGGATAATTCTTTGTTGTTTTGAGTTATCTTCATGTTTTTGGGTTAATTTTACACATATTAGTGCGATGGGGTGAAAGTGGAGGAATCCTTTCTTAGGATGGTAGTTTGATTTCTTGATAATAAATTAGGTTATGTTCCTTTAGGGTGTGTTTGGATTCAAGGCTTAGGAGGAGAAGGGAGGAGAGGGTTTACTTTTCATTTTTAAATTACGGACACTATGAAATGTTTTATAAAAAGTTAACATATTAACATGATAAACAACCATATAATACTTCAATTACACTTAATTTATTTTAGAAAAACATTTTATCTAGTCCGTAATTTAAAAACAAAAAGTAAACTCTCTCCTCCCTTCGCCTCCCAAACCCTCAATCCAAACACACAGGCTTTGTTTGCGAGTTTGAAGGGGAGGGGAAGGAAATGTTTTGAGGGGTGGAAAATATGAGGGAAAATGGAGAAGTCTTTCAAATTTTTTAAAAGCGTAGTTTTTTACACAATGATAAATTAAAACATATGATTACTATATTTTAAATTTTAAAAATAATATAACAACATAGATTAAATTTGAAGAATTCATATAAACCCTCCAAAACCCTCCTCCAATACAAATATTTAGTTCCCCTAAATGAAGAGGGTTTAGTATTATGAAGAAAAGTTAACCCCCCAAAGCTCTCTCCTCTCATTTTCCTCTATTTCTTCCACTTGCTCATTCATTTTTTTCCCAAGCCTTTCCCTCCCTTCCCCTCCAAACTCACAAACAAAGCCTAAGGTACTTGGGTCTCCTTGTGGGGGATAATCTGTAGAGGGCATGTAGTTGGGAGTCAATGGTGAATTCTCATTGATCAAAGTCTCATGTTCGATTCTTTTCAATATCAATTTTCGCGGACTAGTTTGGTTTCTTTAAAAAAAACAAGCAATAACAGGAGCATATGATGGAAGCATGTGATGTTTAAAATGTGATGTTTAATTTCACATATATGATTGTTTAAAGTTCAATGCGTTGATCCCCTAACTCATCTCACGACCAAAGAAGTATACCCAACAATGTTATATGTATCAACTACCTTTTACTTTTCCTCCCAAATTAATTTTATTCTGATCAAGGGGCTACTTTGTTAGGATCGATCCTTTTCCATTTCGTTTTGGGTTCATATCTTTATGACAAAAGGCACATATCCTTACCTTATATATGGAGTGCCTCTGACATTTGATAAAATAAAAAGGGAAGCACAAATATCAGCCTTCCTTCATCTTTTTAGCTGAGTGGAGATTTTGTCAGTTTAGGCTTTTGATTCTGTTGGTGCTATGGCAATGCAGTGGTTTTGATGATCATACCAAGAAACTAAAATCCAAAAAGAAGATGCTATACTCCCACACTTCCAAGTTTGAAAACGACCAGATTCGAGAGTTAGTATACAAAAAGGATTTGTTTACCCCTAAAAAAAAATATGTTTACTAGTAAAATAGTCTTACACTCCGGGCAAATGATTTTTCAGCATTGTATCAATAAATCTCATTATTTTATTTGATTCAATGGTAAATTTATTGATCTAATGATAAAAACTAACTTATGTATGATGCAAGATTTATCTCATTTTTTGGTATGAATCGGGTATTCTTTTTGCACAACTGAAAAAAAATTAATCATCAACCTGAACTGGACAGCAATAAATGGCAAAATTCTTCCTTAGGAGATTTAACAATTCTCTATACCTAGAACTATATTGGAACACATGACCTCTGATTTAAGTTGGAAGAGATATCTTACCATTTTATCCAAATGATCTTGAGTATATTTATCTCACTTATACACTACCATTGAACCAGTAGTCATGTCAAAATATCACTTGGTTAAAATAAAATGTAAACAAAATTAACACTAACACAAGTCACATATGGAAAATAATGTCGGTTATGCTTGGTATTTATACTACATATAAAGAAAGTATATTGTTTCTACTTTCTATTAATCTCATAAAGGGGGACACTCCACACTATCGTATTTATGTTGTTCTTATTCAAGATATAAAGGACAAGTTGGTTTGCAATAATTTTTCAGTGTATCATACTCTCAGAGAAGGTAATTAGAGTGTTGATTTCTTGGCAAAGATGGACCCCGCTTCTGATGTTCACTTCGTCATCCACTCTGCTCCTTCGGAAGACCTCCTCCATCTGATTCATAGTGACGCCTCGGGAGTCTTCTTCACTAGGACCTAGTTCTCTCTGTTTTTTTGTGCTCTTTTTTTTTTCTTTTAAGAAGTTAAATTAGCCCACTCAAATTGACTCCGGAGTCTTTTCTTTTCTCTTTGATTAGCTTTGTAGCAAAAAATAAAAAAGAATAGATTGTTTTGGACTAACTTTTTCTAATTTCAATTATACTCTTAAGCAAAGTTGACCAATGATACTTTGTTAGTGTCATTAGAAAATATAAGAATTTATATTATGGCTTAATAGCATTTTTAACCCCCTAACTTTCCCAAAGTTGCGATTTTGGCCCCCTTAAGAAAAAAAACTACAAAACCGCCCCCTAAGTTTTGCATTTGTGGCTGTTTTGGCCCCCAAGGCCAATTTTGATTCGGTCTACGCTAACGTGGCACCCTAAGTGAGGTGCACGTGTTATTTTTATTTTTTATTTTACCAAAAATTGGCTTGGGGGGCCAAAACTGCTACAGTTGCAAACCTTAGGGGGCAGTTTTGTAGTTTTTTCTTAGAGGGTCAAAATCGCAACTTCGTGAAAGTTAGGGGGCGAAAACTGCTATTAGGCCTTATATTATATTCGTTATATATTTTTGAAGGATATTACAGTTTTCATATTATTGGTATAATTGAAAAAGATAGTTATAGTTTGTTAGAATATAAAAGTGCAAAATCTATTATTTATATATATAATTTTAATCAAAAACAAATTAATTTTAATAAAAAATTTATATATAGGTATTTTTTTTTTGTAGTGTGTAATTTATACGTATTAGGACAATAAGAAGAGCGCAAATAAATATTAGTGATGAATAATAAATACTCCCTCCGGTCCTATATATAAGAAAATTTTTAAAAAATAATTTGATTTTATTTTTAAGAAAACGTCACAACTTTTAAGGTGTAGTTATTGTTTAAAAGACTTTTATACCCTTTATTTAATCTTTGTCTTTTCAATATTAGGTACACTAATCAATGATTGTATTAGTTTTGATGTTTTTGGTTTTTTTTGTTCTTACAATAAGGACCTGAGAGAGAATAATAAAAAAAGACGGAAGATAAGGTTGCAAAGTCAATGCTCTTTAGTTAACTTATGCAACACATGCTTAATCTTTTCTTTGTAATGTCTATTCTAGAAGACAAAGACAATTACTCCTCTTACTTTCAAAATGTCTCTCACACACCCAAAAAAAATCCACAAGACAAAAAAAAAATCATCTTTTCACTTTCAAAATATCTCTCATACAACAAAAAATATCAAAATGTTCTCAATGATAGTTAACTGTCTTTCGATCACAATGACAGTTAACTGTCCCTCGTTAGCTGTTGTCTGCGATAGTAAACTAACGTTTCTGACATTTTCCGGTATAAGGCAACACACTTCCACCTCACTCTTCATTCACCAACTTTATTTCCTCTTCCATCTAAAAACCTCATATTTCAAATTTTTGTGTGCAAAATCTTTGTCTCAAATCATTGAAAAATGTCTACCAGGAGGTTTCTACTCACTTATTTGAATTGTTTATATTGTTACTGTAATGTTGAATTGGAGTAATGTTATTGAACTATGAACGATTGTGTATGTTGTTGCTTATGAGCGAATATTATTGTCGAATTTGTTGTACTCCTTTTAGAATTCTATTTACGAGTTACAAGTGTTTATACATACCGTTTTCTGTCTTGGTTGACATTATAAGTGTTGTTGACTGCATAACAAAGCGCAGAGACAGTTAATTGTCGTTGAGCAAACAACAACTAACTACTGCTAAGGACGTTTTGGTATTTTGGGAGTTTCTGAAAGACATTTTAAAAAGGAAAAGAGCAATTTTCCAAGGCAAGATAGCTTATCAACCTTGGCTTTGCCTGGGCCAATCTAGCTCGTGTAGTCAACTAATTAAAATGATATATGTACCCTCGAAATTGTACTCCTATCCCCATATTTTGCTAAAAGATTAGGTTACTTTCTTTGTTTTATATATTTACAATTTTATGAATGTTCTTTTCGAAATTATTTTTAGTTGAAAAAATCAAACTATGACTTTTCTAAAATATCAGAAAACTTGATTCAAAAAAAAAATAAAATCAGAAAACTAAATTGTACGGAATACATTTTTCAATCTTTTTTTGAATTACTTCCTGAAAAATCTTTTTTTGAATTAATCACGTTAGTGGGGCAATTTCTATTTTTTTGGAAAACTATCGTATAATATTTTACAGGGTTAAATTTATTTTTTGTTCTTATAAATATTCTAACTTTTTATTTTAATTCCTCTAAAAATTGTCTTTGTCTCTTTGTTCCGTAAAAGTTTTTTCGTTAACACTTCTAGAGTATTACAATAATCCCTTCCAAAAAAAAATAAAATTTCAACCAAACATGAATTAAATATGAACCTTCAAGTGTCAAAAACATAATTTATTTTTATTTTTATGTTTTCTTAAAAAATTCTATTTTTTTGGAGAGGTTCTTATATTATTATAAATATTCCAGCAAAAATTTATTCAAAATTTCGAATGTTACACATGATTTTTCAGAGAATCAGGTATAAAAAGTGGTGATGAAATTTTTGAGAGACTAAAAAACGAAGTAAACTTTCATGGGGACTAAAAAGAAAAAGGAAAACGTGTATAGGGATCAAAAATATATTCAACTATATTTTTAAAAACATATAAGCTGATAAAACCTGCTCTCAAAAACAAGGAAATGGTAAATATTAAGCTTCTGCAAATTACAACCTTTTCAGAAAACAAAAAATAAAGATAATCTCACATAACAAACAAAAAAAAAACTAAATTCTTAAAGCTTCTACAAATTACATGATCTTGTGTGTTTGATCTGCGAAAAAATGAATGACAGATGACAACTCCACTTGTACAACATTTGATTTGTAAAATTGTTTTAGAGACATGACAAACTTGACGCAAGGACAAAACAAAAACTAAAAATTTTGTCTCATATACAAGTTTTCAAAATCATATCACAACTTTTTGTCCCATATACAAGTTGTCTAAAATACCAAAATAGTTTTTTGTTCAAAAAATATTGTGTAAGACCAAAAATTATTCAATATCATAAATGTTGTCTTGTGTTGTGTCTTTCTATCTTATGTTGTTTTGCCTATTACTTATTGTTTAGTATATCAAACGCAACGTTAGAAGAGTGGTAAATATTAAAAAGATAAATAAATATAAATAATTTCCTTTTTTGAATGATAATAAATATAATTAATATCAATTTTGCTTACCTCTCTTTCAACTTTATAAAGTATTTGGCATGCGAGAACACGGTTTTTTCTACATTATCCTCTCTTGTTTAGAGGGTATTTACACCTTCAAGGTATCAACCAATCAAAATGTAATATACAAATGTAACATTAAATGTCAAATAAATGAGTCAATTTTTCTATAAAAAAAATCAATTTTAATAAGGTAACTTTTAATTTTTATTTAATTATATTTAGGTATACAATCTTAATTAATTTATAGGGCTTGTAACAATTAAAATTTCACATCAAATTCAACCCATCATGATTGTGTTTGGTAACACGAATAAGCTAGCTTATAGCTTGTTGGACTAGCTTATAAGCTTAGTTTGATATAATAAGATGTGTTTGGTAAAAAGCTTTTTTCACTAGCTTATAGCATTTTTGAGAAGCTATTTCAACTAGCTTTTGAGCTTATAGCTAGTAGTTATTTTTATATTTTCTTCCAATTTTAACCCTATTAATTTAATTTAATTATTTTTTAATAAAACAACATGTTCATGGCTAAAAAAATAACGGTCAAGTTCATAGCTTATTTTTTATTTAATAAAACAACTGTCACGTTTTCTCCTTTGGAAAAAAACTGTCATGCTTTATTTTATTTTTTAATGAACGTTTTATATATATTTCTTAAAAAGAAATGCTTTATATTTAACAATAACTAGTCTACGGTACGTTGTAAAATTTTATAAATTCTTACTTATATTTTTTTCCAACTTCCTCTTATTTTTGGGATTCATAAAAGTAGAGATCAATGAGCTTTTGCCCTCTTTTGTACGAAAAAAAAAAATGAGATCAAAATTGTCGGTGAAATTTTATTGGAGACTAAAACCAAAAGTTTTAATATTTATAGGGATCCAAAACATAGTTAACCATAAATTAAAATATTAAAAAATAAATACATTAGAAAAATGTCTCTCTCTATATATATAATGTATTTATTTTTTAATATTTTAAGCAAGAATATATAAATTTTTACAAAAGAGGGAAAAAGAGGGCAAAAGCTCATTGATCTCTACTTTTATGAATCCCAAAAATAAGAGGAAGGAGGAAAAAAATGTAAGCAAGAATATATAAAATTTTACAATGTACCGTAGGCTAGTTATAGTTAAATATAAAGCATTTCTTTTAAGAAATATATATAAAGCGTTCATTAAAAAATAAAATAAAGCATGGCAGTTTTTTTCAAAGGAGAAAACGTGGCAATTGTTTTATTAAAAAATAAGCTATGAACTTGGCCGTTATTTTTTAAGCCATGAACATGTTGTTTTATTAAAAAATAATTAAATTAAATTAAATTAATAGGGTTAAAATTGGAAGAAAATATAAAAAACTACTAGCAATAAACTCAAAAGCTACTTGAAATAGCTTATCAAAAAACGCTATAAGCTAGTGAAAAAAGCTTTTTACCAAACACATCTTATTATATCAAAACAAGCTTATAAGCTATTCCAACAAGCTATAAGCTAGCTTATTCGTGTTACCAAACACAACCATGATGAGTTGAATTTGATGTGAAATTTTAATTGTTGCAAGCCCTATAGTATAAATTGATTAAGATTGTATACCTAAATATAATTAAATAAAAATTAAAAGTTACCTTATTAAAATTGATTTTTTTTTTATAGAAAAATTGACTCATTTATTTGACATTTAATGTTACATTTGTATATTACATTTTGATTGATTGATATCTTGAAAGGGTAAATACCCCCTAAACAAGAGAGAGTAATCTAGGCCTCAAAGGGAAACATCAATTTTGTGGAGCCAAAGAAAGTAATTAATAAATGCTAACATGTGATGTGACTTAAAGATGCATGTTAAAGAATTATATATAGAGTTTTTTTGACAATAAAATGGACCATTTGATCTTAACAGAGAGACTGTCAAAAACGTGTGATTGCAAAATTTGCTGACTATAGCTAAATCCATGTGCATTAATTATTAAGTGAATCCGCCACTACTTTAACATCCCAATTTTCAAATTTCAACATGTCTTTTATTTAGTTTTAATCTCCGCTGCTGGACCTGAGAATTGCTTCATCGATCTCCTCTGCTCGTTTTTTTTTCCTAATCTGCCATAATTAACTAAGATATTTGACACCTAGTAGGCTCTCAAGATATCTCCACGAATTAAACCTTTTAGACTCACTATAGAACTAATCCTCGATTCGGCAACGGTAATGTTTATTCAATCTCCTTCACCTTATTTAGATGTTAAAGAAGTATCGACTCTTTGGTTTGTTAAGCCATTCGGACATGAGATACGACCCATTGGGAAGTTTAAATGAACAAAACGTTTGAAACTAACCTCCCTCCAAAAATTGAGTTTTGTGACATGAATGTTTTTGCTAAAACTTCACAGGACCCTATAAGGGCTCTTGATACCAATTGTGAGGTGAATTGTATTCTTATTGATTATTAACAATGATAGAAGACAAAAACACACACACTTAAGATAGAAGCTAAATAACTAGTTTACTTGTGCAACAAGTAAACTCTAAACCAACTTTTAACTACCTAACCATAAGTGATATTATGATATGCCTAAGAATTATTTCTCCCTACACAATTTCAAACCAAACATTCATTATTATACATTCATTCCAATTTCCAACATTCATTACTAGACATTCATTCGTTCCTTTTGACAAACATTTTCCATTAAAAGTGTTTCAAAGACCAACTTTTGACAATGATAACTCACTTGATTAAGGGATTAAAAGAGTTAAAAGGCCTGGGGTTCGAGCCTGAAAAAAATACTAAAATAACAACTAATATATGAACATTTATCATTTAAAAAAACATATTTACCATAATATTTTAATGATCAAACTTGTCAAAATCTGAGAATTAAACAAAAAAAAAACTGAATTTTATGAGCAGTTTGAAAACTTTCTCAATAATAAAAAATCTAGATGGATTTTCTATGAACAAATTTCGAGAGTGAGTGAATTAACTCTCATGAAAGTGATAATTGAACCTCAAATTGGGAAGTTTAGGGCTTGAAGATGGGTGAAATAAAGGAATGAAAACTAGGAATTTGTATAAAATCAAACCAAGGAAGAAATTGGGGAATGCATTGAAGAGAAAGTGAAAAGTGATAGAGAAATCAAATAAAGAGAGTTGGGTTAATTTGGATAGAGAAAATACTCCTTTATGCGAAACTCATTTCGAGGAAATGCATGGCAAAATCTAAGTTGTGAACAGACTTCATCACTCTCCAACATGGGTCTGTTCCACTCAATCTAGAATCAACATTGTGAAGTAATCTTTCATTTATTTGGTATTTAAAACCATTGTACCACACAACAACTCTCTTTGGAAAAAGGTGGAATGCTGGTAATATATCGGGGATAATTGGACCACGTCTAATAACGTTTTTTTTAGGGAGGTATTTAATATTGGTTGTTAGAAAATTTAAAAGGGAAAAATGAACAAATAAGTGCAAAGGCTAAGGATGAGGGGAGATAAGGTACTTCAATTAGTTTGGGCTAAGTGATTAAACGAGTTGAGACGTTTAAGGTCCAGACTTCACATCATGACAAGGAGAAAAATACTAACGTACATACTAATATTTGTATTTAAAAAAAAAATACTAAAGATGATGATGATTTTTGATTTTTTTTTTGTTTGGGTTTGTTTAAGGAATGTACAATGATGATGATTTTAGGTGGGTGGGTGTGTGTGTAATTAATGAGATATTTGATGGATGGTATGCAATGTTGTTCTACTTTAGACATTGAGATCAAAGTAACAAAAATAGACTAATTTGACTAACGAGACTTAAATGTAAGAATCATTATTTATTATGGAACCAAAATGATTTTTTTTAAGAGACTAAAATGGAATATATTACCAAAAGCAAAGTGTCTTTCCTAACACAAGTTGTACTGAGGAGAAGACAACAAAGTCTAAACAGTATTTACAAAGATGAAAACTGTACAAGAAAACAAGAAAGAATAGCTTTTAACCGATGCTCAACATGGTGAACGGACTAAGCCACCAACCATGATAGTTGAAGGGAAGAGTAGTAAAATTCGCCTTCAACCACCTAAAGACGAGGGACTTAATCTTATCGACCACCTGAATTACCGAGCATTCTTTTGCATTAAACAACATGTTATTTCTTTCTTTCCAAATTTCCCACACTCTAGCAAACCAAATGACCTGTGATATTGAGCGGCGCTTCTTCGCGATGCCACCACTAACACCGAATTGAATAAAGTGAGCCGACACCTGTGCCGGAACGACTGCAGAGATGCCAAGCCACCTATAAATAAAATGCCAAACCGATCCAAAAATATTACAATGTAAAAACAAATGTTGAGAAGTTTCTATCAAACCACACCCAGCCACACAGAGCCTAGAATCACGATCAAGAACACCACGATGATGCAGGTTGTCTTTTGTGGGAAACCTATCTCGGAACAATCACCACGCGAATAACACCACCTTCAGAGGGACATCCTTATTCCAAAGATAAGACACTGGTACCGGTGATGCTAAAGGAGAACGGACAGTTAGACACTTATAGGCACTACGGACAGAGAAAACCTAAGAAGATTCCAATAGTCAATAGTCATCTGTCTTCCTTGTCAACTTGCAAAATAACATTATGAAGCAATAAAATCATTTCCCCCACCATCTCTTCCTCCCACGCAAACAACCTCCGCCTCCAACTCCACGCCTCTCCCTCCTCCCCCTAGCCTAACTAACACATATAAAAAACCGATAACTCCTTCAACATTGACAAGTCATACAACCGCCTAAACCTGTCTCTAAGCGACACCCCACCTAACCAAACATCCGACCAAAAATGCATTTTTTTCCCATTACCAAGAGAGCGGCTCATATTATCGTTAAACCAGCCCTCCCGACACAAAGCATAAATATCACGCCTCCACGCTGAAGCCTCACGACCTCCCTCCTTATTGCGCCCTTTCTCCATGCCATAACGCGATGATAACATCCTAAACCACAAACTACTATTATCGACCAACAACCTCCAACACCATCTTCCTAACAACGCTAAATTAAACTCCCTAATTCTCCTTACCCCCAAACCTTCAACCTCTTTACTTCTACAAACAATGTTCTAGTCCACCCACGATATTTTTCGGTGCTCATCACTCCCCCTCCAAAAAAAAAAATTAAAATAGATTCAATAGAGGAGACGATACGTGACGGAGCCTTGAAAATGGAAAGAGCATAAACAGGCAGCGACGACAGGACAAACTTCAGCAACACCAAACGACCACCCAAAGATAAATGTTTTTATTTCCAACCCGAAAGTCTAGATTTTATACGGTTAATTAGCGGTTCCCAAAAGGACAGACGCCTAACATTACCACCAATAGGAAGACCTAGATACACCCAGGTACACAAAAGGAATGGATCCCACCTTACAATTCAATACCATAGCTGCTTCATACAACCATGAATTTGCGACATTCACCCCTACTAAGTGGCTTTTGGAAAAATTCATCTTCAACCCCGACAAAGATTCAAAAAGAACAAGAACATCACGCATGGCCCAGATATTTGCCCAAGATTTTTCCCCCAATATCAATGTGTCATCTGCAAACTGAAGATGAGACACAACTGTCATGTCAGTGCTTCCCACCATATAACCAGTAAATAGATTATTCACCTTCAAAGATTCCATCAACACATTAAACCCCTCTGCGGCTAAAAGGAACAGAAAAGGGGAGAGAGGGTCACCCTGCCTCAGACCCCTCCCCAAAGCAAATTCACCAGTCGGAGACCCATTAACCAAAACCGAAGCGGAGGTTGTTCCAAAACACTCTTTCATCCACTTACGCCACAAAGTCGGAAAGCCCATTTTAACCATTACCTCCTCTAAATAACCCCAATCAATTGAATCATATGCTTTCTCGAAATCCACCTTGAATAGTAACAATTCCTTCTTGCACCTATGCGCTTTGTCGACAATTTCATTAGCCACCAAAATTTCATCCATAACTTGACGACCTTTAATGAAAGCAGACTGTGTGTCTGAACAACAGAACCGATCACAGAACGAAGTCTACAAGCAAGCACCTTCGTCAAAATTTTATACATACTCCCCACCAACGAAATTGGTCTGAACTCATTCAGGCGTTGAGGACTGTCAACCTTAGGAATAAGAGCAATGAAAGTGTTGTTTATACCCTTAGCCAAGCTCCCATTTCTTTGAAACTCCGACAAGAAACACATTACATCATCCTTCAAAATGTTCTAGAAGTCCTTCATGAAACCAAAATTAACCCCTTAGCCAAAATGTTCCAGAAGTCCTTCAAAATGGCCCAGACATTTAAAATTGTCACATTTAACCTTAAATATCCCATTTAACCTTTACTTAAGCAGTTGTGAACTGCAATTGAAAGCTGGAAAACAAAGCAGGGGATGATATATTATAATTACTAGTAAAAAGACGAACACTGTTGCACTAATGTGCCCGTCTATCTTCCTTTTCTACTGCACACACTTAATTTTACATAAAAATATATAACAATTTTAATATATATATATATATATATACTGAGATAAAATGTTTGAAAAATAAATTATTTTGTATAGTGTATAATTTTGTTCCTATTTTAGTGGAGTAGTTCATATTTTAATGGGATATGAGTTTTTTAATTAATAATTTAAATAATATTATTAAAGTATACAATAGTAATTAAAATATTTTAAATGAAGGGTACAATATATATAGTACTAGTAGAAAAAGGGACACTCACGTGTCCGTTTTCCGCTTTTTTTTTGTTGTGTTAGCGCTTGTAAATTATAAACAATGTTTTTTTAATTTTAATTAAAAGTATAAATATTATATATTTGTGAATTTCATTATAACAATCCATTTTATCAACAATATAGCAAATGTAATATAAACTCTTATCGTTTTTAATGAGACCAACAATACAACATTATTATAAAAAAAATTATTCAAAAGTAAAATTGGAATAATGAAAAAGACAACTCAAATCTCATATTCTCTCCTTTATATATAGTATAAATAATATTGTTCCTACCGTAGTTTGTTAGTCCTATATTAATGGGATTTAACTATTTTTGTAGTGTATAATTTAAATGATATAATAAAAATGATAAAATATGAAATAAACCGGCCCAAATCGATGTATTTTCTTTATATATAGTATAAATAAACAAATAATTAGATCCTTTATATCCCTAAAAAAAAAATCATCCTTTATATGAAACACAAAGAATTCTTTCTCGTCACGTTAGGTATGAAAGAAGAAAAATATTTAGATCCAATACTTGTGGTCCAAGAAAATATTTTACACGTTAGTTTTACTTACTTCTTAAGCCATAGTTTTCTAAAATTTTCAACAACTTTCACAACTCAGGAATTTGAAAGAAAATTTGTTTTGAGTTTCTAGAGAATGTGTCTTTGTGCCGACTTGCAATTTGAAGTCACACGCACAAGAAGAAAGTACCAATGTTTGTTCGTCATATATTATCTCTTTTTTGAGTCAAAAGAAGAAGGGGGATTATATTATATCGGGTACTATTCTATCTCAGAAAATTGGGAAATTGATATGGGGTTAATTAACAGTTCATCAACTTTACTTAAAAATTTCAACAATAAGAAAATAAAAAATACTTCACTTAAACTTTAAAACTATGAAATCAAATTTGGAGGGTATTGTTGTAAATGTTGAGTATATTTCAAAAGTTTTAAATATTTTGTGTCCCATATTTTTAATTGAGAAATATAAAAATATATTTTAATTAAAAAAAAAATTATAAGATGGTCATTCAAATAATATCAAAAGTTGAAAGTAAATAATTAAATATTTTTACTATTTTATCATGAACTTGAACTTAAAATTAAACACCACTCTTTCAACAAGAGTATTTTACTACAAGATTTCTACGTAAACTAAGATGAATTTTACGTCAAATATTTTAGGTTTAAATTGTGTCATTAGTCCCTGCACATTCGCCTAATTTTAGCATTGATTCCTGTGCTTTTTTTTTTGTTTGACATTGGTTCATGCACTTTCTAAAACTTTTGGCTTTAGTCCTTCTGTTAACTCTCGGTTAAAAAAAATAAATCCAAAACTAACGGTGTGCCACGTGGACCAATCATTCCACGCCACGTGGTACACTAAAAGACAAAAAAATATTCAAAAAATTTTACATTATTTTTTATCTAAAAATATCATTAGTCCCTGCACTTTCAATACTTTTTTGATATTGGTCCTGCACTTCGGTATTGGTCCTTCAACGTGTTTTTTTTACAAAAAAAACTATCAATGATATTATTATTTTGTTTATTACTTTTATTGAGAATAATATAAAAAAAAATAAAGCCTTTAAAGAATTATTAAAAAATTAATTTTGAAAAATGATTGGTCCACGTGATTAGTTTTTTAATGAACAAAAATGATTTTTTAATAATTCTTTGAAAAATTATTCTTTAAAACTTTATTTTTTTTATTTATAATTATTCTCAATAAAAATAATAAACAAAATAATAATATCATTGAGTAATCTCTTCCTCTCCAACAAGCCGGTCCTAGTTTTCTCTCTCTAGGTTTTCTCTTACAGTTTCTTCACATAGATCTAGGTTTTTTTCTTTGTGATTTCATCATCTAAGTGTGGTGGTTTGTTGTTCGTCGTCTTGTGCGGCGTTGTTTGATTTTCCGTCTTCGTGCGGTGTTCATTTGATTCATATTGAAAGATCGATTATTCAATCAAAGATTTGGGCGCCAACGTTGCAGATCCGGAGGCCATGAATATTCCGGCCACTTTAATTTTATCATATATTTTTGTAGACATTATGCCGCTATATACTATTAACTTGGATGTTGTGAGTTTGTTCGCAAATTCATCCTTTACGTTTTTAGCGGTGTTGAATGATGTAATCTCTCGATTTAAATGAATGAATATCATTTTGTTTTTGTCAAAAAAATATAATAATAATAATATCATTGATAGTTTTTTTGTAAGAAAAAAATGGCTCAAGTATCATTACCAAAGTGCAGGGATCAATATCAAAAAATATTTAAAGTGCAAGGACTAATGATATTTTTAGATAAAAAAAAATAATGAATAAAATAATAATAATTTTTTTTGAATATTTATTGTCTTTTAATGTGCCATGTGGCGTGGAATGATTGGTTCACATGACACACCGTTAATTTTGAATTTTTTTTTAATTACGAGTTAATAGAAGAACTAAAACCAAAAGTTTTAGAATGTGCAGAGACTAATGCCAAACAAAAAAAAAGTGCAGGGACCAATATCAAAATTGATTGAAAGTGCAGGGACCAAACACACATTTAAACCAATATTTTATTCATAAAAGCCTCAATACCAACATAATAGATCTAACAATTAGGGGTTAAACGTGAGTAAGAGACTGTTCATACATGATACAAAGCCTTATCCCGTTTATAAATTTTGGTCAGACCAATTGTTTAGACTCTAACATGTCCTTAATTAGAGCCGAACAAGCTTAATATTTTTCAAATCAAATGAGAAAGAGACGAAACATTAGAGACTCTAACATGTCCTAGAGTATGGTTGAGTTTGTTCACCCATAAGAATATTTTATCGTTTTTCATGCATCCTATTCATATTATAAAATAAAAAATATTGTATAACTTAAAGGTGTTTTAACGTATTTTAGAGGATTTTGCAGAGTTTTGAAGTGGTTCACACTTTTTAGATTATATATTTTTTTTGTAGTGGCCGAGGTTTGAACCTCAGGCTTTACATATATTATACATTGTCCTTATCAACTGAGTTAAACTCGCATGAACATTTTTTAGATTATATAATCTAAAATCAGTAGAGCATGAGAAATCAATAAAATAGGAAAAGAAACATTCCCATCTTTTTTTGCAATATGTACACCCGGCAATATCTAGAGCCAATGTCATGGCAACTCCAAATTTAGAACGAATCGAATTTTTTCTTCTTGATTATAATTTGCTGATTGCTCTTTAGACACCTATGATTGCTCACAAAACCCTTCAATCTTTTGAAAACATTTCCAATAGTATTTAAGTGCCGTTCGACATAACTTTTTAAAGGGAGTTTCTACGGTGCAGTTAGGAAACTGACTTTTTTGAAAAAGTTAATTGATTTTAATGTTTGATTCATTTTTAAATTGTTGATTACTGATTAATGATCAATAGTAATTCATCTAGTAATGCTTGCAACATCTTGGACTTACAGGTACTATTTTATCGTTGGAATTTTAACATGCAAACAAAGTTGATGATATTATGTGATAGTCTTAAGTGTTACACTTTGTGGGGTGTTACACCTATAACAAGGTAGAATAAAATTAGATTAAGTGTAATCTTATATATCTGATGAATTGATGATACTATGAGGACTGAACTTTTGATGTCATTGTACAAACAATGGGGTGTTACTCATTACATTTTTGATGTTATAGTGTTAACTTTACTAAAAAAGTCATTTTGATGACTTCACCATAGAATTTTCCCTTTTTAAAATGTTTAAACCGATTTAAAAAGTATTGATCAGTTTGTACCTACCATTTTAACTACTACTCCCTCTCGTCTCAAATATAAGAAAAGATTCATTTTCAAAGTTCATTGAATAATTAATGTATCTGTTTTACAATGTAGACCAGATACATTAACTACTCAATGAACCTAAAAAAGAAATATTTTCTTATATTTGAGACCGGAGGGAGTATTAAGGAGTATTTTTTTAGGTGTTTGTGAGCGATCCTAGATGACTAAAAATCTTATAATTTTGGTCAAAGCAGTGAAAATATGACTACTAAGAAATATCACAACCCAAAAACAGGACAAAAATGAACCACACAACACAAAATAAAGGAAAATTCTACATACAAACTAAACTACAAGAAGAAAAAAATAGTAATAGTATATGATAAAAATCAAATCAATGGAACGCGTATTTGCCAAACTTTGATATCACAATCAAGACTACCACTGTAAACGAGATAAGAACTACCATTATCATCAACCCCACCATTTTTACCACTTTTGGAATCATCTGCTATAGCCAAACACTTAACAGCTTTTCTATGACCTTGCAAAACAGCCAAACATGCATAACTTTTTGCATCAATTCCTCTTTTCCATAATCTAACACTATTATCAGCTGATCCACTACACACCAAATCATCCATCACAACCAAACACAATATAGCCTTAGTATGCCCTCTTAGGGCACCAACTAGGACCATATTTTCGTCGTCGGGGTCTTGGTCCAGTCCAGAACAATTTCGAATAATGCTATTACTTTTTTCCCAAACTAAAATTGATCTATCACAAGCACCTGAATATAAAACTGATCCATCTTTGTTAAGTGCTAAAGCATTCACAGCTGATTTATGCTTCTCTAATGTTCCAACCAAAAAATGCTTTTTCTTTTTACTTTTACTTTTCATTTTCTCATCTTCTTCATGATTTTTTTTCTTCCAGATTTTGATCTTTCTATCAGCTGAGCCTGTATAAACAACCCCAGAAGATGAAACAACAATTGCATTAATTGCATCTTCATGTGCATTTTTCACTGACTCTAAACACTTGAAATCTGAAACTCTCCAAATTTTGAATGTTCTATCCCACGAAGCCGAGTAAAGAAACAATCCATCTTTCGAAACAGCGAGAGAAGAAACAGCATCAATATGATTCACCCATGTATACTTCTTATGTCTCCGAACTTCCACGTAATTTTTCGATGAAAAAAGCTTCGAAAAACGATCATTGAATGTTGGAAGTGTTGCTATGCACTTAAATAACTTCTGTTCTTGATTAGTACTATTACTAGTCATCGTTGTTTCGATTTTCCAAACCCGGATTTTGTGATCTTGATGAGCACTGAATAACATATCATTAACAACAATCATTGACTTAATGGTTGATTTTGATCCATTACTGATTGCTACCAAGTTATTGATATTGTTTGAAGCTTGAAGAGCAAAAGGGTCTTTGTCAAATCTTCTTATTTCACTATTGGAAGAACCACTAAAGAGAAATTTAGAGTGTAAAGCAAGGGAGGAGATAGGGGAAGAGTGACCATTGATTGTTGTTAGAAGTTTGTGATGTGTGCTTTGAGATTGTTGTGAAGTGAGAGAAGGAACAGAAGGTAAACTTGGTTGTGAAGAAAGAGATGAAGAAGTTGATGATTCTGAATGAATTTGATCATGAGAATGAGGTTGTGTTTTTTGTTGTTGTTGTTGGTTTTGTGTGTAGCAACAACAGGGACATTGAAGAAGTACCATTTTTATTTTTGGGTATGTTGTTCTTTGAGAATGTTTTGTTGGATTGGTTGGAATTTATAGAGACATGTTTGTGTGGAAATTTAGAAAGTGAGAGACTATTCAGGTCGGCAATTTGTGTTTAGAAAAATGACCAAGTGACACAATAATGCAATAGATTATTATTGATTAAAAAGTCAAAAGTTATATTAGGATTATGACTGCATATTTGTAGCTTCTTTGAAGAATATAGTGAGTTTTGTTTTTATTTGGTAATGACAGAAAAATAACTGTATTGAGAGGAACTACAATGATTTGATATTGTGTTTGTTTTTCATTCTTTTAGATATTTATTTTAGTTTTCTAAGATTGCAATATTATACAATTTTATCCTTTGCTTATTTATGTTGAGTTGACACTGATCAAAATTATTCACTTGTCTTCCATTAGTTTATAACATAAATAATGAAAAAGATATGAATTATTTTGATTTGTATCAACTGTTGATGGATAATGTAGTTGTCACTTATTTTATGAGATTAGTCGAGTTGACCATTACTTTTTTCACATAGCGTTTATAACGAGTAAAAAAGCTGATTATGCGACCCTCTTCTTTCCAAAATCTCTAAATTAAGTTAGGGTTAATGATTTTCAATCAATTAAATTTTCAATCTTCTCCTTTTGAGATAAATTTTTTATTTAATGTTTTAAAGATAACAATCTCTTTAGTTAGAGAATAGATTTTGAATCCGAGAGAACCCGGGTTCGAGTCCCGCTAGTGCCTTTGGAGGGAGCTAAATGTAAGTACCTTTGTAAGTGCTCTTTGAGCCCGAAGGTCTTCCCTGCCTTGGACTGGGGCACCATCCCCTCACCCTAAATTTTTTGTAAAAAAAAAAAAAAGATTTTGAACTCATTTGTCTTTTTTTTTTTTCTTTTTTTCAAAGTCTAGTGGCTAGACCACAAACTTTTTAAAGTGTGAAGAATTGAGGAATCTGGAGTTTGAACCCCAGCCTCTACAAATAATGTCTCTAGTAGCTACCAACTGAGCTACACTTACGGGACGAACTCATTTGTCTTATAACTTGTATATTTTAGTGTACTTATTTTTATGATATGGTGAGTTCCATTAAAGTCTTGAAAGAACCGATGTAAAAGAAATAAAAACTTTGTTAATTATTCTCAACTCATAACAATCAAAACTCTTAAAAAGAGCATTTTCAATACGGTCTTAAAACATCCTAGAAGATGAATATAAAGTAAATGAACATAATTTTTGAAAGAATATTGCATTGACAACCTCTATCATAAACGACGATGATTGTTAAACATTTAAGAGAATATTCTCTACTTCTACATTGATATGAAAGTACAAAAGGGGACACCCAAGAACAATTATCGGTGGACAAAACTTGATGGACCGGAAAAAAAAACCCGTCTCACTCGTTCTGGTTGTGTAGGGCGAGTTTGGACGGGATAATGAGTCAATCGTTCCAAAGTTACTGGTCCATAAGGATTCAAATGGGCAAATCTAGACTGACGGCAATCGAACCTGCTGCATCTAATGTCTCTTCTTATCCCCCTTCACCCTTCAATCTTTCTTTACTCATCTATATCAGAGCAATATGATCACAACATGCATCTTCCTCCTTCATCTTCTACATGCACCACATACAATTACATCCTATTTCAATTTTTCCTCTCATTCATATTATTCCCATATCTCATATGTGTGTGTGTCTATATATATATATA
>Ga0315915_1002833_pt1 | contig 22007 bp, 8 predicted proteins | sample MpolbnodulesMG_FD_207738 | JGI IMG/M metagenome (GOLD analysis project Ga0315915, IMG submission 207738) | Medicago polymorpha root nodule microbial communities from Los Angeles, California, United States - branched nodules | ecosystem: Host-associated > Plants > Roots > Nodule | place: USA... | reverse complement strand
CATAAATTAAATCTAGAGTTAATATAGTAAAGTCACGCGAAAAATTAGGTTAAATCTAGGGTTAATATTGCGTCACGGGTTAACATTTAGAAATAAGAGATTAAAAAAATGTAAAAAAAATAAAATAAAATTGGAGGACCATATAATCTAACACAATAAGTGCAAAAAAAAGATAATAGTGATTTTGGTTCCTGAATGTGTAACGAGCAGTCACCTTCAATGTATTAAAATTTTAAAATAGTCCTAGATTGTGGACTTTGTTACTCAAAATATAGGGAATAGTTCCCGACATTGAAATGTTACATTAATATTATCATATTAGTCTTTCAATATATTTATTGTCAATTCAATCTCTATATGAAAAGAGTTATTGTGAATATTGAAGGATTATTTTAGCGTTAGTGACTATTTTGACTAACAAAGCGTACAATCAGAGACTATTTTAGAATTTTGATACACTAAGAAACCACTGTGACTACTCGTTACACATTGAGAGACTAAAATGACTATTACTTCCGCATAAAAGTATAGGTCAATCCAAATGGACAGTACAAACATTTAAAACCACACAAGTGGATCTAACCTCTAGTTAATTCTAACCGGCACTATTTAGAGGTCTGCATATTGGTGAATAGAATGATCGTCAAAACATAAAGAGTCCAAGAACCAAAAATTGCCTGGAGCGACGACAACAAGTAATACTTACATTTTCTTGTTGAAACGGTCCAGCGTCAATCATAACGAATGACTAGGATATCAAACAGTCTGAAATCAGTCACAAGGACCGAGACATATTAAAACAACACCGATGGAAAAATTTATGTCTCGTAAACTACAAAACCCAACATACATGTAAAATAATTATAGAATTCAGGGGCAGGAACACCCATAACAATAGCATAGACGCTCGGTGTGGCTTCCAAAAAGCAGTCACACCATCATTTAAGACAGATAAACACTCAAACCAAGTCACTCAAGTACGAACAAATCGATTAAAAGCGACTCAAAGGGACATACAGTAGTTTTTTTCTTCTTAAGGGTGTGTTTGGATTGAGGGTTTAGAAGGGGAGAGCTCACTTTTTATTTTTTGAATTACAAACAATGTAAAAAAAAATTTTTTTAACTAAATTAAGTGTTTTTGTAGTATAATATGATAATTTATCATGTTGTTAATTCAATTTTTTAAAAATTATTTTATAAAGTTCGTAATATAAAAAAGAAAAATAAGTCCTCTCCCCTTCCCTCTTAAATCCTCCATCCAAACACACCTTCAAGGTATTAATTAATAAAACTAAATAGTAATTTTTAAATAATAATATACATATAATTCAAATATCCTAGTGATTAGAAATTCATCTCTTAAATGCGAATAAGTGAGGTGGTTGAAATTCAAACTTCAACCCTTACATATTACAACACATTGTCCTTAACAATTAAGTTAATAAAACATTTTTATTTATATATTTATTTGTGTATATATATGATATATGTGTGTCGTTTTCCTTTGCACGTACAATTTAGGTAAGTTTTATGTCATTTTTCTTTATTTATACGCAGAGGAAAACATAGGGTTGACCAATTTTCCTTTGCATTGGTATTCAAGTGACGTTTGATTTTTGGCTTAATCGTCCATTATTGGTTCGAATTTGGTGTTGAAAATGTTATTAAATTTAAACTTTTTAAATAAGAGTTTTACGGCGTTACAATTCTATTTAATTCAAGAGATTAACTTCTATCAACATTAATGTACCGGATTTCATCAAAACTCCGTAGTTAAGCGGACTTAACGAGCGAGAGTCGTATTAGGATAAATGATCTCTTTAGAAGTCCTTGTCCTACATCTCTCCCACCCTTTGCCGGTTTCACAAGTGGCTTAGTTGGTTGGATTGATTTATTTAAACCCCACTTTGGCATGCTCGGTTCGAAACTGGCGAGAGAGAAAGACTTCACATAAAAATAAAAAAAAATAGTTGAATGAGGTACGTAATAAGATTCCCTTGCGATTTTGCTGACAGTGCTTGCAACTTGCAATAGATAAGCATGCAGATTGTAGAAGTTACCTTAACAATCTATCTATCTGTCTTTAGTCTACAACAACATTAAAGTATAACATTGCATGCAGTTTAGCACTTTATACAACACAATCCACATAATCATGTTTTCATCAACAACTAAATCATATACTTCATCCCCTTTCATCTCTCTCCGTAAAATTTCTTCATTTTCCAAAATCAAATTATGTAATATTATACCATCTTCTTCCACCAAATATTTGTCTTTAGGCTTAGCCACTTCATCAAGAAACATGTCTGTGTCTTGTAACTACTCATCAGAAAATGGATCACACTCTCAGGGATCATCAATTCAGGTTCAAACATGATGATTTTTGTTCTTTTATTGATTTGTTCTGTTTCATAATGAGAATTATTGTTGTGTTTTGATTTTGAACCCAAAAATCTTTCATGTTTGGAGTGGTTAGTAATTTATCACATGACCCTCATCCTAACGAACCAAAAAATTGTTTGCATGTATGGATTTGAATTGAAAGAAAAAAAAAATAGGAATTTGATTTTTGGTTGTTACCAATTACTGGATATCCTTGATGCTAATAGTGATCAAGATTTTAGGTACGGGTTTAGTTTTCCATGTGACAAAAATTGATAATAAATGAATTGATTTGGTGAAATCGATTCTTCGTAAAAGTAATTAGTTGAACATAATGTAATTTATGTATGAACCCGTTTATATAAAAGTGAGTTGAACAATAAAGTTCTTGTCAAAGCAAAAGCTCCAGATTCTAAATTCAAGTTAGAATCAATTTTAAAGGCAAAATCAATTCCACTTGCGTCAAAATCAATTCTAAACTTTGAGAATCAATTTTGCCTCTTCCAAAAGTGGAACTAGGGTTCTGCTATCATGATTTAGGGGGCGACGACAAAGTTTTTGATGTCTATGTGACCATGAGTGACATGACACCAAAGAGAATCAAACATGAGACTTTAAGAAGATGACATTCTAAAGTCTTAAGCCAACACATCGAACCAATCCATATAAGTATATCCCAATTAAATATAAACAATCTAAAATACCATTTTATTTTGTACTAAAAAAATTATCTCTCTCATATTCTCTCTCCTTCTCTTACACTCTCTCCTATAACTCTCCTCTCTTTCTCAGGGTATCTAATCTCTCTTACTTCTTTATCTCATTGTTCTCCCATCTTTGTCTGTCTCTCTCCTCGTATGCTCCACAATGAATAACTTAGTTGTAAAAAATTGTTCTAAATGAATGATTTCTTTTAACTTTCATTACAATATTAATTATTTTTTTAATTATACTCTCTAATTAATATTATTTGCATCATCCTCAATCTTATATTTTATACTTTGAATCTATGGTAAATGTGAGTTGATCAATACATAATAAAAATATTTTAGTAAATATATTATTTTTCCCTTTCTTTTGTTTACACACTTTGTTAATATATGTGAATTGGTCAATTTAGTCCATCATTTCAAGATGGAAGAAGTAAAATTGTAATAAATTTCACTGTTTTGTTTGTGTTTTATACCGTCTACCAAATATCATGACAAAAAATTGTCTGTAACTCAAATTGTTGTCTAGTTCTCGTACTTGCTTGTATCAAACGGACCTTTATAGGTTCACCAAATAAAACAGACCTTTATGGACAATAGTACAAAAATAGATATTTAAAGGAGAGAGCCGTATAGGAAAAAAAAAAAAAATGTTAGCAACACACATTCTAACATACATTTATCAATACAGTCTCTTTGGTTGGTTAATATTCACATAGGACCACCAAATGTATATAGGACCCACATGATTTGATAGGTCCCATGTGAATTTTAACTAATCAAAGGGAGTGTGTTGAAAAGTGTGTGTTAAAATGTGTGTTGCTAGCAATCCTCAAAAAAAAAAATTAGGCATGCCCATTTTCCTCGCCATTAATAGTTGAATGAGGTAAACGAAAACACGATAAGATGATAAAAAATCTCTTTCGGTTTAATTATATGTTCCAAGTTTCAGACCAATCTTAAAAATATAGTGGTGTTGAATTTTTAATGAGAGTTTTGTAATCCATTATCTTCTTGCTCGACTCGAAGATTAATCTTTGTAATTGCACGCTGATGATTGACATCCGTCTAAAAAAACAAAATAGTTGAATGTGGTACCTAACAAGATTCCCTTCCTATTGAATGTTGTCATCCATTTTGGTTTTGCTGACAGTGCTTGCAACTTGCAATAGAAATAACATACCTTTCAAACATCAAACAACAATAAAATAACATTGCATGCACTTTAGTTTATAGTAAAAAACAAACCACTTAACCATGTTTTCTACAACAACTAAGTCTTATACTTTCATCACCTTTCATCTCTCTCCGCAAAATTTCTTCATTTTACAAACCCAAATTGTGGAATATTGTACCATCATCTTCCACCAAACATTTGTCTTTAGGTTTATCCACTTCAGCCAGAAACATGTCTGTGTCTTGTACGTACTCATCAGAAAATGGATCACACTCTCAGGGATCATCAGTTCAGGTTCAAACATGATGATTTTTGTTCTGTTTCATATTAATAATTATGAGTTCTTGTTTCATGTTTTGATTCTGAAATTCCTAAAATTATTCATGTTTAGAGTGACAAATTATTAACCACATGAAAACATGAAAAGAGATTGTTTGCATGTACGGTTTTGAAAGAAGAACAAAAATTAGAAATTTGATTTTTGGTTGTGTTATCATCAATGGATATCCATGTTGCTAACAGTGATCAAGACCTTGTGCATGTTTGAATTCACGGTGGATTTGATTTAGTGGCAACTTGATTCCAAGTGCATATTTGGTATGGAGTTTGGGGGAACCTATTAGCTTAGTATGATTTGTGACACTTTGTAGCTTCAACAAAATCATGGTGCCACTGGGATTTTGTCGGACCCGCCATTATGCCAAAGATACACTGGGATCTGTGGTGTATTTTGCCAAAGAATTATTGTTTTATTTAACTATGTTTTGATTCTGAACCCTATCATCTTTCATGTTTGTAGTGGTTACTTATTTATCTTATGCCCCTCATCTTAACGCCCCCATAAAATTATTTGCATGTATGGTTTTGAAAAAGAATTAGGAATTTGATTTTTGATTGTGTTACTAATTAATGGATACTTAGGATGCAAAAAGTGATTAAGATTGTGTTTGCATGTTTGGATTCACTGCGAGTTTGTCAGATTTGAAAAACCCACCATGATCCCAAACATTTGATTTCATTTACACAAATTGATTTTGTAAAATTGAATGTAAGGTGATCAATGTTTGAATGTGTTCATGTAAAAAGTGAATTGAACAATAAATTCCACGCAAAGGTTAATTCTAGAGACAAAAGTTCCAAAATCTAGCTTCAAGTTAAAACAGTTCCGGGGACAAAATCAATTCCACTTGAGAACATTCAAAGGCGTCAAAATCATTTATGCACCTCTATAATCAATTCTTCCTCCTCCAAAACCAAAATTTGACCCAAAAATTTCCGCCACGCGATTTAGGTGGTGATGTCAATTTTTTTTATATCTCTGCGACCATGAGTGAGACCGCATCTGTTGTATTTTACAGCAATTCTCAGAACTATTGTAGATCATGTTGTAGTCTGCGTGAGTTATTTAAAACCTTGATAGTGATAATGAATCTGAGAATTTGTTCTATATATTTTTGGTCCTGTTCTGGATTCCTTTTTTTTAAGGGGTGTGTGGATTATGAGTTTTTCAAGTGTTAATGTGATTTCTATGTATGTAGGGAGGTGAAGCATTTTTCAGGGGTGTGTTGGAGAGTATGCAGTCAGTGTACTTGAACAGAAATCCTACAGCAAAGGCCATATTGGACCTTGTTCACTCTGTCGAGAACAACTCTTTATGCTATGATCATCTTGCATTCAGGACATTTGGGGTACTTCTCTCATTTACTTCCTTCCTTCGCATACATAGTTTTCTCGGTTGCTCGATTATACTTTGTTAGCTCAGTTATTGTGTCCTGTGCACTTGATTATAGGTGAAAGGTTATGGAATTGACTCCATGGCTGGTTTTTTCCTGGATTATGGCTATACGCAACGAGAGGAGCTGAGATTTCCAGGGAAAAAATTGAGGGCATTGTGGTTCTCACCTCCTGCTGATTCACTTTCTGGCAGTGGTACTGGCATGAATGGTCCCTTGCCAAGAATTTTTATATCAGAGCTATTGGTAGATCAGATGAGTCCACAAACTCAGGTATGTTGGTGAGAACGAATATCATTAGTATCTTTTAGCGTCTATTCCCCAAGAATTACAATGATTGTTATGGAGGAGGCTGTTTAGTCGTCCCTTTTATTTACAGTTTTAGTTTCTAAAGTAAGCAAGTAATAATATGACTATAGTTGTTGAGCTTATTTTTATGTTGAAAATGGAATGGAAATTTATGTTTTCAGCTCTAGATATAATCAATGACATGATGTTGTAAAGTATATTGCATATTTTTCTGAGATTCACTTGAGTGTTTGAGGTTTTGAGGAGGCATTTGTTAATTTTCATTATCTTCTTTCTCACCATTTGAATCGTAGATTAACTTGCAAAATTCCAATCATAGATATAATGTTTTGTTAAAGGTCAACATTTAAAGATTAGTTCCAAGAGAGTGACAATTTCCAGTGCACAGAAAGCACCAATTTTCAAATTTTGGAAATTTAAATTGTATTTACCACTAGTATGTGTACAATTTCTTTGGTACAGAGCTTGCAAAACCATGATTTCAAGGCAGTGGTTTTTTCCGTATCAGATGAATTGTTGTATGACTAGTAGCTCATTTATATGATAACGATCATTTGAGAAACAAAGAGATACAGGGTTTTGATTTTTAGTGTTAGATATGACACTTAACAATATATTAAGATTTAGGTGTTGGTACACGTATATTACAATATTGTTCATAATGAGTTATTTTACTTCTAAAATTCATATCTGTCGTCATATGAATTATTGCATTGCATGACACCAATGGTTTATCCTTTACTCTCCCTTGCAATGTAGCATTCAGAAATCTGTTTGTGCTAAAAGAAGGTGGGAATTTCATACAGGAAATAATTAGGAAATACACCGAATCATCTGGTAATGGAAAAAAGTATGCAGCTCTTGCGAGTTCCTTGGGACATTTAACATGGGAAAAACCATTATATTCGGAGTTTCAGCAATTGGCAAGGTATTAGTATCTCTCCACCTAAAAATGCTATTTGAAGAAAGTATCTTCTTTTTTCAAGCACTGTTTCACTTGTGGTTTATTGATACTAGAGAGAGTGAGTATGCTGCGTGGACGCTAGTCAATGGTCATGCACTTAATCATGTCACTATTTCCACTCATCGTCTGAAAACTCATTTGACGGATATTAAAAAGCTGAACAAGTTTCTTGAGGAGAATGGATTCAGATTGAATTCTGAAGGAGGAGTATTGAAAGGTAAGTATCTTTGTTTATTACTCTGCAAGTATAAAATATTCTGGATATTTTCTAAGCAAAGTTAAAGAATTCAATGTGTAAACTTAAGTCAATCTATTGCTGGTCTCTTTCTGATTTAGGAAATAAGCCCTTTTAAATTTAAAGTTCTGAGTATTTAGAATAATTAAAACTGGTTGTTAATTGTTCTGCATAGATTTTCTCATCATTGATAGGCTTTAGCATTTAGAATTGGGAAAAGGATTTTTTCGGTATGTTATGTACTGCATTCTCTCAGACTTATAGCTAAATAACTTGAAGTTGAAGTTGTTTTTCACATTACGATCAAGGATCATGCGAATGACTTGAATATTTCCTCCATTTCCAGTGAGCCCAGATGGCCTTCTCCAACAAAGTTCAACTGTAGCAGATTCAGTTTCTTTCCAATTTTCTGATGGTATAACTGAATCAGTTCCATGCTCCTACATTGAATTTGCAGAGCGTTTCGTGCTGCCGCAGTATGAAAATTTACCTCACACAGAGGTAAGCAGCATTCTTTCTTTTAAATATCATGTTTTAACTTTGTATTGTAATTCTCATCTCTGATTTTTATGGATGAGATTAGATGTTTGTAATCATTGATCTGTCTTTCAGTTTAGGACAAAATTGTGGACTACTTTAAGAATTTGAATGATATGTGTATTTGCGTATTGAGTGCATGTTTGGATTGATGGTGGGATTAGTAGAATCACAGTGACTCACCGGGATTTTTGCAACTTTGGAGCTTCTCAGAATCACGGTGCCACAGTGATTTTGCCGAATTCACTGTCAATCCAAACATACACTTAGTCATTTTCTGTTGGATTGCTAATTCATCTTGTTACTATAATGAAACAGATTAAAGAGTTCCATAGGAGGGATGGTTTTGAGGTAGCAAGTGCTGATAAGATCTTTGAGAGCACATCCAAGGAACAAGTGAGCAGAGTAGGCTCTTAGGAGGCTCGACTCAGAGTGCACCGTGATCATGTACATATACTACTTTTCCCTTTGGGGAAGAGAAAACATTTTAGACCCATAATGTGTATACTGCATGATTCAATTGGGTTTAATAATTTAGAAAAAAATAGTAACTTGTTCACCTCAAAATCAAATAAATAAAGATCAGGTATGCTCTTCATCAATTTCTGTTTTGCTTCTTATCCAATCAGTGCTATATTTTTTATTAAATTTCAAAGTAAGGGATACCGGAGAAGGATAAAATGGTATTAAACCATACTACTCCGGTCTCAAATATAACAAAAAAAAGAAGATATATTGTGGTCCAAAATACCGGAGGGGAAGTAATCGGGGTGTTGGTCAAAGTGAAGAATCTGTACTTTTTTTAGCTTGTTGCGATGCGGAAGATTGATGTTCTTAATTCATATAAATGGATTAATAGTTTTAACATATAAACTGAAAATCAGAAAGAGAAACAAAAGATAACTTGAAGATGAAGCTGCATTATTAGTATCAGCTAACAAGGTCATTGACAAGAAAGGAAGAGGGTAATGGAATTGATGCACCTCTGATTGGAGAATTTAGACTTGGCATGATACACTTGACAGATAGCCGAGTCCCTTACGCATGAAGTCTTGAGATTGATTCCGGACGAGTGCATGGAAAATATTTTGTTGGGAGAAATAGTGAGTGTCTACCTCGCTGATCTCTATGTCTTGAGCAGAATTAGGTTTTGCCGTCACCGTTCACTTAAAAATCCTATTTGTACCACCATTCCCTTCCCAGAACACATTGGGATGCCAAACTTAGCATTCAAAACTTGTAGGGCAGTGTTGGAGTCAGCTTATGAAATAACCTCTCCAGTTCTTTTTTTTCAAATTGCCTCCAAACGCATCCTTTTGCTGAGCCACCTCTGTACAACAACTCAACTAAATTGGTGGTTATTGAATGAAGGCCACATAAAGGATTTGGTATTTAAGGCACTTGAAGTTTTCAACACAAGTTTGAAAAGGTTGTTTGAAGCAGATTGACCACATCATCTTGTGGAATTGCCATTTCATCAAATGACATGTGAAATGACCATGTTCATTCGTGCCACCTCTCCATAAATTTGATAATCAATTGAATATATATTTTAATTTATATTTAGTTCTTCCAAAATATTATTCAATTTTGGCTTAAATCTCTAGTTTTTAAAAAGATATTTAAAATATGAACTAACATTGGCCAAATTTTTTTAAGGAATAAAATTCAAAAAATCATAAATTATTGGGTATTAAAAGATATTTAATTTTTTAATATTATTAGTCTAGCTATGATGTTATTGTTGACGAAACATTCCAAACACCAAACGCAAGAGGAAGTTTCAGCGATACACCCGTAAATTATGGTGTACCGGTACACCTTAATTGTATGAATAGAAGTCAGGAACTTAAGGATCTAAAAATAGCTTCAAATGAGACAGCTTCTCAAAAAAAGAGGAGAGATAAAATATGGATTAAAAGATTGAACTAATTTTATAACAAAAAATCGCTTTTATATAGATGTATCTAAACAAACTAAAATATATTTTTTTTAAAAGGTAATTTTTATCGGAATAAACAAAAGCAAAATAGATTCTGATTTTTACAGCAAAAACACTATTATTTTAATTCGTAACAAAAAGGGCTTTGTTATGAAACCAAAAAAATAGGAACAAGAATAAAGTAGAGAGAAGTAGAAAAGGAGAAAGAAAGAGAAGAGAGATAATTCTATTATTCTCGTTGTAGTGTAGAATTATATGAGCTCTATTTATAGAGAAATACAATAACTTGGGGAGCAAGCACAATATGGCCCAATAAGCTAATAGTATAACCCAATAACCTAATTTCTATATGGACATCCACTTATAATATCATAACACTCCCCCTTGGATGTCCATCAAGGATATGCCTCATTAAAACTTTACTGGAGAAAAACCCGGTGGGAAAAAAAGTTCTAGTGAAAGAAAAAGAGTACAACATCCTTTTGTGTGATAATCTGCCTCGTTAAAAACCTTACAGGAAAACCCAATGAGATAAAACCATGGTTAAGGGAAAAAGAGTGCAGAACACATTTATGTCTCCCGCTCATAAAGACAATCGTATATGAGACAAAGAAAGTCAATTAGTCTTCTATTCTAGTTACTCAAAAGCTTTACTTGGCGGTGACTTTGAAGAGAGATCTGATTTGTCTCCATACCCTTCTACAAATGAGCAGTGCTTGAGATATTATCTTCATATTGAGTTGTTGAAAGAACATTTTTCAATTCCTTGATCATGTTGTTTCTCTAAGGTACAAAATGTATGCTTGCCTTTGTTCCAATATCTGTATTTACTAATATTGACTAAAAAAACAAAATACCACAATACATATAATTAACAAACTACATTAAAACCGACATATAATGTCATTTCTTCAATATCTCACGAAAATTAACTCTTTCAAAGAGTTTCATATATTCATCACCATCACGTGAGACATACAACTATATTGCAACACATCTTTCATATAAATTGAGTCTTTGATGTCATACTAAACTTAATCAAGGAAGAAAAAGTTCTTGAATTCACTTCAGGTGAATATGTCTCATAAACGTAAATGATAGACATATATCATCTTAATTCCGGTGAACTGATGAGTCAATAATTAGTATTTTTAATATAATATTTGAGTCCGTTTTATTTAGATTTGATATCGTTTTATTTAATATTATTTCCTTTTTAGAACTATTTTACTTCAATTGTAAGTTATTATATTTCAGGAACAAATAATTAATAGATTGAGTCTTGGAGCAAAAGAAAGAGGATTAGGAGCTGATTCGGGATGAAAATACGAAAATATGGGACAGAAATATGTCACCCCCAAGTCAGAGACTTGGCACGGCCCGTGCCACCAGCAGCACGGCCGTGCCAGCCTTCAGGATGCTCTTTTGCTGCTTCTGCTTCATGGACAAGCTACCTATTAGTTTATTTCTAACCTAAAAGCCTGTGGTTTCTTGTGGAACATTCTAGTATTATATTTCTTACGGCTTAAGTCATTGTAAATTATAAATAGAGTAGCTAGCTATCACAACAATTCATCTTTTGTTCTTGGAAATAATAAGTGACAATTGTTTCTTTGAATAAAAGTTCACCTTTATATTATGTTCTTCTTCTTCTTCTTCTTCTCTTCTATGTCTACAAGGAACGTTAGTGAGTAGACTCTTCTTGTCTTGGGATTGTTGAATAAGTCTAATGACATAATCCTAATCAAACCAAGCCAGAAACCCTAATTTTATATAAATCTACTTTCTAATCTAATTCACCGTTTTTATAATGAATTAAGAAATACCAAACTCATAAAGCGAGAGCGGAGGGTTAATATTTGTTAATTCATCATCTCAAATATCAATTCATAAAGCGACAACGGAGCTTTGTTATTGGAACAAGTGAAATTAGACAAGGGTTGCGAAACATGAGAATAGTCTAGCAAACCTTGAGATATATGAAGTTTCGTTCTTCAAGGATTCTAATAGCAATCAACCATGAGAATAGGCGTGGTTGTTAGAGGAACACACTCACTGACTTCGAAAGAAGTTTTGATACGCTTAAGAGAAACTTGTCTTTAGAAAGTAGGTCGAATATAAAGTTTAGGTTTAGGGTTTGTTTGTGAAGGGTTTGTTATTATGATGAACCAATAATCTCAAGGTGCTTTTTATTATTATTCTTCTTTTAAAACCTTAAAAATCCAATCTTTACAACTGAACTTTCTTCTGATCATCTTCTAAAAGTTAAATAAGTTGAACAACTCACTGTTGGAACGATACTCTCTTTTTACTACTTCGGTAGAACCGTGCACTTACGGTTTTACTCATCATGAACATATCAAACTCTATACATATGTATTTTATCAATATAATTCCCTTTCGCGCGAAAAATTGTATATATCCAATTAACTTCACATCTTCAAGTATGCGGACTACAAGTCCAAAAGGTTTAGCTTTACAAAATGAGTTTAAGTTCACAGGAATTATCTCTTTCCATCTGCAGATATTTTCTTTCTTTTATAGACTTTAATTCATGATCCTCATTATCACTTATCACATATAGCGCTATATTATATGCAAAAACATTGTCAACGTTGACTTATATTTTGGTTCCACATCATTTCATTCATGACATAATTTATCGAGATCTCTTTATTTTTCATACATTTCAGGTACTTGGTCAGTTCTTTTGAAACTTAAAATCAATTATGTCATATGAATCTTTTAGAGTTTACAAATCCTCATTTGGGTTATCTTTCCTTATAGCTCATTTTCTTGTTTGAGGATTTTATATGTGGAACTTATTGGTCTAGCATGCTTCATGCACAGTTGGGACTCATTTGCAATAATCCGGCAGGGACATCTATTTCGTTTGGAGCATTAGCAGCTTCTATTTTATTTGTTTAACTTTGCAAACGAGTTATATTTTGAGGATCCAAATGAGACAACAATATTTCCTTTCAAATAATTCATTTGAACTTCATGTTCACATTTTCAGCTGCTTATTCTCTCCCCATAATATTGGAAAAACTAATCAATCTACTGGGTTGTAAACAAGTTGGCTCAATACAATTTATAATAGATGAATATTCATATCAAATATACTTTCTCAATATTCTTTCAAGATCTATCAAAGTGCATTATATTGGAGCAACTGTTATAGACACAACACATCCAAAAATTTACTTAGATGAGAAATATTAAGTTCTTAACCAAAATATAAATTCAGGGGGAGGACTTACGTATGGTAACTTGTTGGCTTGATGCGAATCAATATATCAACATACATGATTGTTGACTCTCAAAGTAGAGTTTTAAGGTCTCGTAAGTATCAATCATACAATTAACTTTAGACGTCTAAAGAAGGGATCTTCTAGTCCATTTCATGAGCATATGCTACAAGTTGTTTAATATCAATTTCAATTGACAACTGATACTTATAAAATGATTTATGAATAACTCATAAAATAAAACAAACTCTTGGTCAACTTGGTTGAGAAAATAATTACACAAACTTCTAGTTGTGAGTTGACAACAAATATACATGTGATCATATAGTTGATGCATCTACGAAGTCATAAAATATCTAAGTGATCACATGATCGATATATTGATTTACAAATATCACTTTATATAAGCTCTATCAAATTGTCAACTTTCTTTAGGAATCAATAATGCACAAATATTTTTGGTTTGAAGAATCTTCTGGTTCTTTAATAAATGCGCATAGAAATTGTTTACTATTTTCGCATCATAATAGATCCGGGATAACCCAACCGGTCTTGCCAATTATAAATTTAACATGTAAACTTCTCGTTTACAATAATTTGCTTCCATTGCACTAGTATAATAAAGAAAAAAGAAATAAGAAACAATCTTGCAAAATTCTGAAAAGGAAACAAACCATATCTTGTGGAATAAAAAAAGAAGAAAATCAAAATCAAATATTTGGTTATAAAATAAGGAAACAATCTTACAAAATTCTAAACGAAAACAAAACATAATATCGAATTTTAAAATATTACTTCATAAAAAATTCTTTCACAAATAAAGAAATAAAATAAATGTTTGATTAAATATTAATTTCATACCAACCGAATTTTGTGATATTGACGTAAGGCTTCTGTCCGTCCTTAATTGAGATTGAAAAGGGAGGGGTCATCCACTTATAGAGGAGTATGGGTTATATGGTAAACTCTACTAAATCAATTATCATAACCACAACATTGGTTATATAAAATAAATAGTATGATTTCTCAATTTCGTTACTTCAAGAGCATATTTGACTAGTTTCTTCGTTAAATTAATACGAAGGTCAAATATATTTTATGTTTCTATCATGGTCTAAATGTGTAGTTCTTCAAGAACTCAACATCGAATCTTCATAATTATTTTTTTTAGACAAATACGAAGATCAATTGATCTTATAAATTGCTATCATGTTTTAAACGTGTGGTTCTTCAGGAATTCCGTATCAAATCTTCATAAACAATGATCAATAAATATCACACCATATGCAATGCTACCATAAATATAAATGATGGGGATATTACTTAGAGCAATACTACAAGAATGCTCGAGTGTGATTATATAGCAAATGTTCAAAAGCATTCATCAATACAAATTCATTCTTCAAGAAATCATTTTAATATTTAGTTCGTCAGGAACTATGTCACAAAATTGCTCTATCGACTATAGTCTATCCTTCGATAATAGTTTATTATACATAGTTTTAATATGAAGTAAATGATGACACACATATTTCAATATAAAACAAAATCAAATCATTCCATATAATACATAAATATATTAATATCATCCTTCCATAAATAATTAATTCATATAAAAAATTGCAAATATTTATTCCAACAAATAATTATACCTTAAACCAAATCAAATACTTTCATATTAAACTACTTATTCTTTGTGGTTGTAAATCTCAAGAATAATATATAACCTAAGTAGTCTAACGGCTAGAATTCACCTTTTTTCAATATAAATAAGTGGGGTGTCCAAGATTCGAACTCTAGCCTTGCATTGCATAACTGAGCTCACTATACTGGTTGTTATAATCTTAAATAAATCTCTATCAAAGCTATATAGAATACTAATTTTTGAACGTGAAAACATATTTGATTGTTTGATGAAAAAAATCTGGACACTGTTTGGCGCGATGAGAAAGAGCGGAATCGGGATTGGCAAGTTCCTCATCGTAGCTGGAGTTGGTATTACTACTACAACCCCCCTATCTATATCAACGATTTTTGTTTGTTTCTGATTCCACTTCGCTCCTTTCAGGTTACTCCGGCAGGTATCATCAGTTTATGCGTTATTCATAATGTTCGGTTGATGTTTCTGAACTGTAATGCTTATTATATACTTTTGGTTCTAGTTTCTAGTAAAAGGGTTGCTCAACTCCCATGCTCAGGTGATTATGTATAATCTTTTTAATTAAATAATTGACTGTTGTATTCTCTAATTGTTGACAAATTCCATTCTTTTCTCTCAGGATTTGGCTTCTGACAATGGCAGTGAAGTATCAAGCTTAATTTCGGTATTGTCCATACCATTTATTCTTTCTACCATATAACTTATTCTCCCCACTATAACCGCATTAGTACTCGTAAAATGGTGTAGCATCGGTATCGGATATGCATATCGTACATTAAGATTAGGCGCGTCGCAGTATCCGACACTCATACGACACGTGTTAAAAGTGTCCTAACAAAGTTGTTTTCTTCTTTACTTCAACACTCATTGGACTGTTGTCTGTCTGACACGCATATAACACTTATATGAGGCGTGTCGGATAATTTAGACAAATATCTGGATTTTTTTCTCTGCATCCACACACACCACACACAGTAAATTCAAGAGTTAAAGTTGATTACAACGAGGAGATATAAAGTTGATCAACGAGGGGTTATAGATATTAAAGTTGATTACAATGCATTTAAATTTTTTGATAGTAGATGGATAAATAATGACCAAATACTATTGTATCTTGTTATAGAACTTCATTTAATGAAATAAATTGCTCAAGTTAGATGCATATGTATGTATTTTAATTCTTAGTTTAGATCTTTTATAAATTAATTAATATATACGTAATGGTGTCCGTGTCCTATGTTTTTTACATTAGCGGTGTCAACGTGTCCGTGCAAGTGTTCGTGTCGGAGTTCGTGCTTCATAGTCTGTACGTACTAATCCGTACCCATTTTTACTTGGTTGATTCGACGTGGTGGATACTGCAAAAACATGCAAGCGGTGAAAAAATTGCATTAAATATTTTGATTTTTTATTTTATTTAAATTATCTCTCTTGTTTTTTATGAAAATAGTGGAGGCAATGGAAAAAAAAGTAAATCTATAAAGCATAATGATAGAAGTGTGGTTAAACACATGGTTAAAATATGAATAGTATTATACTATTTTTTATTGTAATTGAGTTTTTTTCCCACAACATATGCTTTTACAAAAACAACAATGGTAATTCACTCAAAAAATAATTTGTTTGATACTTCATATCAACGAACCTGTACCTATGCATCATAGAACATATCTGACTCATCTTTGATGTAAAATAAATTTTCAATAGAATATATAGTAAATGCCAACTCAATTTTCTCTAAAATTTCAAAACTCAATAGACTACATTGATTTGGAAGTAGGTATGCCTTTTCATGTCCCCAATAAATTTGGAAACTAGCATGTAATTTTGCAATCAACTTTTTTGTTTCCTTTGTCTGAAAGATCTTTTTTATAATTTTGTTTCTAACGCAAGTCATGTCACATTACTGCATTGCGGAAGATTTAATTACCAGAATAACTTCTTTGTGTGGCAGATCTTGGTATGAAAATGGTTAATTTTGTTGTGCCTAAAGAAAATACTTTAATGGTCTAGTTGCAGGATGATACAGATAATACATTCGGTAGCTGGGAATATTTTGCGGACAATTTCATTGACAAACGCTGGAAATTGCGTGAAATGTTACAGGTGGGGATTACATTTATCAGTGGCTTTTGTTGTTTATCATTCTATAATTACTTCTTGTTGCAGAATATGCAAATTATATTTGGTTTCGACTATCATTTGTTATCTGCTGTGTGTTGCCGAGGGCGAAAAACATAGAGTACTATTACTCAAGCTTACTAAACCTGCATAGGACTACACTATTATTTTCTCTTCCACTGGCAGTTGTACATAACTGAACTGTAATCATTTAGTTACAACTGGATGGTTAAACTATAGTTAGGTAGTTAACTATTATATTTATGACTGTTATTGACTCTATATACATCTGAGTCATCGTTGATGTAAAGTAACTTTTCATTTTCAATAGAGTAATCTTTAAATGCCGACACGGTTTTCTCCCTAACCAAATAAGAGTCCTTCATTGAGTCATATAGTTGAACCAGGTCTCACACTTCCCCCACCAGCCTCCCTACGTTTTAAATTTTGGGATCATGCCTTCTTCACTAGTGTGTACCTTATTAATAGATTACCAACTTTCTCTCTTAAGTCTGAGATCCCTTATGTTAAATTAGTTCAACAACAACCTGATTTTCAATTCCTTATGGTTTTTGGGCGTGCATGTTTCCCTCTGCATAGTCCTTTTAACAAATATAAGCTGTAATTTAGGACCCAAGAGTGTCTTGTTGTATGTCGTTTTCAAGTAGTCAATGTTCCCTTAAACTCAGAGTGCCAGACCTTCCTTCCAGTTTTGTGTATGCTTTTACACATCTGATTTCTGGTGTCATCACTCTAATGATCATCCTACTATTCCTCCTGTAGGCATCACACCACCTTTCCCAACTCCAAATAACACTCTCCTCACAACTCCCAATGTATATCACAACCTTCTTTTTAAGCCATGTCATCATGTCACATTACCGCTTGGCGTAAAATATTTAAATACTAGAATAATTTCTTTGTACCGCATATCTTGGTTTAAAATGATTAATTTTGTTGTGCCTAAAGAAACTACTGATGTAATGGTCTGATTGCAGGATGATACAAATCATACGTTCGATAGTTGGGAATATTTTGTGGACAATTACTATGACAAACCCTGGAAAATTCGGGAATTCTTAAAGGTTGGGATTACATTTATCAGCAGTTTTTGTTGTTTATCATCCTATAATAACTTCTTATTGCAGAATATGTAAACTATATTTGGTTTCGATTATCATTTGTTATTGTGTGAGGGCGAGAAACCTAGAGTACAATACTCAGGCTTACTAAACCCACCTACATAGGACTACACTATTATTTTCTCTTCCATTGGCAGTGTTACCTTACCGCAATTATTTAGTTTCAACTGGATGGTTAAACTATAGTAAATAGTTAGCTATTGTAGTTATGACTGTTATCGACACTAATATACATCTGAGTCATCATTGATGTAAAGTAACTTTTATTTTCAATAGAATATTCTGTAAAGACCAACCTGCTTTTTTCCCAAACCAACTAGGAGTCCTTCATAGTGTCGTATCTCCTCACACTCATCACCAATATGGTGTGATTGAAATAAACAATAAGCACGTAGTAGAACTAGGTTGCACAAGGCTATATATGGCTTAAAATAGATTCAACAGTCCTGATTTGATAGGCTGAAACCAACACTCCTGTAGTTTTTATTAAGAGCCACCCATTCCTCTTCCTTTATTCCATGAGATCCCCCATCGTTTACATGCGTGTTCATGTAGATGACATAACAGTCTGAGGCAATTATTCTACACCACAGCTTTAGTTAACTTCTAAGCTTAATGCAGTATTTTCTGAATTTGAGTACTAGAATGATTTGTATGCACGACTTATCTTGGTATGAAAATGGTTAATTTTGTTGCGCCTAAAGAGACGCTGATTTAGTAGTCCGGTTGCAGGATGATACAGATCATGATATATTCAATTATTCAGAATATTTTTTGGACATTTTTGAAGACGAACCCTAGAAGCATGAATTTCTACAGGAGGGGACTACATTTATCAGTGGTAATTATGTTTACTTTTTCTATTTGTGATCCTATTATAACCTGTTCTTTCTGAATGTGCAAATTATATTTGGTTTGAACTATCATTCCTTTTTGCTGTGTTGGTGAGGGCGAGGAACCTTTGTGAGCTTGAAGATCTTGTTCTTTTTTTATTTACAAAACATTTTCTATTTTTAGCACACTTTTTTTATTATAGAAATTTCTAATTATTACAGAAATTACCATCTTATTTTCAACTTTGTACACTATATTTTTTAATTATAGAAAACTGCGAAAACATAACTGTTTTAGGAAAACTAAGTGTAAACATTCATATGTACCAACCAAAGAAACCAGGTGTGAAGTGGAAACACGGTGGTGTATTTGTAATCAGTTAGGCTGACTCGTGACTCTAAAATTTGATAAAGTGTGAAATTAATTGTATATATATCAGTTGTGATTGATTGGAATGCATAGTAATTGAATATTATGATTGAACAAGCTTCATAACCAATCAGGAAGTTTAAGATAATCGATTAGGGTACGATACTGAGCCAGGATGTGTAATTGAAAGATTGTAATCGATTAGAGGGTCAATATAATTGATTATTAGGCTATCAAACAGAAGGATAAAATAGGTTAGATTAAGTATAAGTATTTCGACATGTCTAGAAGAGATTGGAACTAAGAGAGACTAATTGACGATGTTTGCATGTTGGGACTTGCCATTTGTAAGTTGATTGGCAATAATATGGCACAGCATCACTGTTGCTACTGTTTTAAGGATTTCTTTTAAGAAATGTCTTAAACAATGTTAAGTACTGATTCGGTGAATTGAATCTAGAGAAAGTTTGGGTGATTCTGTTATTTTATATATGTATATGATTCTCAGACAGAGGATGAGGTTGTCACTGATGAGAAATTGGCTGGGAAATGGTGATTTTATGGAGCCTTCTTGGATCAATGGGGATTTTTTGTTGTTCTCAATTGAACTATGTAATGTTTAGAGTGTCTAGAGGATCGTAGCTCTAATCATTGTGACATCTGAGATGTGCTTTTTTCTCAGGTTGACTTATGATATTTGAATTTTGATTTTCTTCGTGATATTTTAATGAATGCTAACAGCTTTAAATTAAGGGTCATGCTAACCGGTGCCCCGGGCACTGGTTAAGCATACAAAAAAAGAAATTTATTACCATAAAAGGAAATTTTGTTGACTTATTTATAGATTAATTACACAGTTTTCAATGCAATAATTACTATATAATTTCCCTTTTTAGTATCCTTAACCAGTGCCCCGGAGGCACCGGTTAGCATTTCCCTTAAATTAAATATAGTTCATTTATTATTAGCTTTATAATCTCTTATTTCATCTTTCTTTTTGCAGATAGATGGTATTGGTTGCTTCCCCCATTCTCTCATGTTTGGATATTGAATGATTGGTTAAATATAGCAAGGTTATAGATTATATTTGCTCAAATCCATTTTTGTTGCTTGTAGCTTTCCTATATCCACTTTTTTTTTTGGTTTAGTTCAATTTTGTGGATGCTATATTGAGTGTAATAACAATCTAAAATTTGTGACATATATATAAGGTTTCATAAAATAGAATTTCAAAACCTGATGAAGTCCTTTTAGTTTCACTTCTCCTTTGTAGTACTTTTGGTTCATAGTTCCCAAGATTTCTGTCTTGTGTACTCTCTCACGAGTAATTTTTTTTTTTTTTTTTTACAAAAATAAACGATATTCATTCATTCAAATTGATGAAGTACATCGATACAATACAAATCCAAATTCACTAAAAACAAAAAGGATGAATATGTGAACAAACTCACAACATCCATGTTAATAGCATAAAACGGCAAAGTACATATGCCTACAAATATGACTAATATGACTATATTAAAGTCTCTGGAATATTTATGTCTCCGGATCTGCAACGTTGATGACGCGAAAGTCATTGTCATTGATCGGATCTGCACTTGCTCAAAGCTAATCTTTCAACCTGAATCAAACAAACATCGTACTAAGACGGGAAACCAAAAACACACCTCACAAAGACAGGAAATCAAAACAAACAGAGTCGTTTCAGAGACGACGAAATCACAAAAACAAACAAAAGAAAACAGAAAACTATGTGAAATCACTTATTCAAATAGGATATAAGGAAAAACAACTCTGAGGGGTGATTTTTGGGTCAAAATTGACCCTGAATCACCCCTCTAACAAGAAGATGAAGAAGAAGAAAGGAGTGACGACTAGGGTTTTTCTCTCACGAGTACTGTTATTTCTTCTTTACTGAAAATTAATTATATTGTAAGTAGATAATATTAACATATAAATAAATTGTAGTATTGTTTGGCTTTGTGTTACATACCATTTCACTCCAAGCTTATTGCGTTTGCTTAACTCTTTAAATAAAGAATTTAAACGTCAAAAAATAAAGAATTTAACACAAATAAAAATTAAAAAAATCTTGAATTATTCATAAAAAATATTAGGAGTGAGTTTACTCTTCACACGGTCGATCAAGTTCATCAGTACTTCCATATCTGCTGATAAAATATGATAATTATCAATTTTACTATAAAAATCAAGAAGAAAAAAAAATTACAATAGCTAGAGTTTTGCTAAAATGTAATCAGCATTATAATCAAGAATATAGTAATAACTAATTTAGTAATCTACTTAAGATTTAGTGTCATTTCTACTATCAATTTTGATGATGTTTATCAATTAGTTAATTAAAAACAAAATCCAAAAAAATCGCATTAGTACATTTGCACTGCAAATGTAGAATCAATTAAGGACATGTATTAACAAAGCAAATCTGCAACAAGATCGGTGAAGATTCAGAGATTTTGCAGAACGATACATACCTGATTTTTGGGATAGGGTTTAGCAGAGAGAATGAGAAAATGGAGCGTCTTTAGATTTACAAAATGAAACGGTTTAACCTGTTTTTTTTTTTTTTTTGGTCTAGTAGCCTAGTGGCAGCTCACACATTTAAATGTGAGAAGTG
>Ga0315915_1002830_pt1 | contig 22015 bp, 7 predicted proteins | sample MpolbnodulesMG_FD_207738 | JGI IMG/M metagenome (GOLD analysis project Ga0315915, IMG submission 207738) | Medicago polymorpha root nodule microbial communities from Los Angeles, California, United States - branched nodules | ecosystem: Host-associated > Plants > Roots > Nodule | place: USA... | reverse complement strand
AAAATTGTTTTTGAATGTATAATTACTAAAATGAACATAGCTAAATACAAATAAAGGAACATAGTTGAATGTATATGTAGATCAATACTAAATGTAGATATATTATTCAATTTAAATAAATAAATTTTCTATATATTAATTTAAAAAATAATAAATGCGATCATTAAACCTTTTTTTTTTACAAATATTTGTTCATATATTTTATATTTTTTGATATAATATATTTAAGTTAAATAATACAAGAGTTTTTTTTTAGGAAAAATAATACCAGAGTTAGTTGCCAAAAATGATAAAATATAGCGCAAAAGAAAGATAAAATTAAAGAAAAAATACAGTAAATCTAAACGAAACACTGTGACTCATGACCATAAATATTTTATGGGGACTAATTTGGTTCGTTAAGTTTTCTGGTTAAATTTGGTTCATTAAATTAATTACAACGCAAAAAGAAGGAGAATTGATAAAGGGCAATAAAGGAAAATAATATGTTGTAATAATCAAAATATAAAATTTATTGGACAAGTGGTTCTAGTTAACTTAAAAGTTAGGAATCGTAGTTTCAACCATAATTGTTTTTGGAGATGAGAATTGATTTTGAGAAGTTGAACCAAACATGTTGGAATTGCTGGTTTTCACTTTTAAAGCTATCAGAATTGCTTTTAAAGGTTGCAGAAGCTAAACCAAACATATACTTAAATTTTGTATGTATGCGTTGTTTGTGTTAAAATCAACACACTTTCCGTATTAAATTATACTATTTGACCATTTCACATGTAAGAAGAAATATAATTAATTTTGTATGTGAAAGAGATATTATAAGTTGTTTTACAAAATTATCCTTAATAGATGGTATGAGAAAGATAATATAAAGAATTAAAAATAGAGAGAATAATAAATAATCAAGGGTATAATAGAAAAAGTAACATTAATATTTTATTTGTATGGTAAAACAACTTATAATTTGTGCCAATTTTTTTTCAAAAAGACTTGTAATTTGAACAACACTTCAAACAATTATTAAATAAGTCCAACAATTACTCTTTTATCATTAAATTTTAACAAGAATTTATCTATAAGAAATAAAGTTAAAGATGGTAATAGGAGTCTAGAAGTCCTAGATCAACTGGCAAATGCCGAAATTGCAAGGCTTCGTCGTGACCCGGGTTTGAACCTGGGACCTCACAATTGTGTGTGAGTTTAACTTCAGTGGCTTACCAATTAATCTAACACAAAAAAAAAAAAAAAAGACAGTATCACGGTAATGTTTTCTTGAAAATTGTTTAATCAATGTTTAAATAGTTATCTTTTCAAAATAAAATTTATTTTGCAATTTCTTATAAGGGCACAAGTTAGTGTATCTAATTTTTAAATATTACATTAATTCAATTATAAAAAAATGTGCTATTTTTTCCAATTTTATTAAAAATAAAAAATATATATTAAAACTGAAAAATTTAAAATGATGATAAATTACACAATTTAAATAACAATTAATCTTGTCGACTATCACTCTCGAAACATTATAAGATATTTTTCAGAAGATCCTGCTGGAGTTGAAGATAGATTCGTCTATCTTGAATATGTGTTCTTCTTTTGTAGGTATGGTGTAACATTTGGATGATGATCATTATTTATGTGGATTGTTGAGACATCATTGTTGGAATGATCATAGATTAGATTACCAACATATATGTGCTCTCTTTTTCGCAATAGGATGAACTATATGTTGTACTAAAAAAAAATGACATTTGACTAAAAATTACCTGGTTTTATCCTTGTGAGCATAATTCGGTTGGAATGAATATTGCATGTAATATACAAGGATCACATTCGAACCTTGGAAGTTTTTTTTAGAGTTTTCGGTTTTTTTTAATGATAAAAACAAAAATACAATTACTTATATATGTGACTCAAAAATAATTCTTTATGATTTTCAATGTTTGTTGATGATAAAAAAAAATTATAAAACCAACAAAAATAAAAAGAAGATGAGTTGGTTAGAAAATATATGTAAAAGGTGTTAAAAACAAAATCAACGGAGACATATCAAGACTAGTTTCCATCAAATTGATAGTGAAACAAATCTTGATTTGATCTCTTTTCTGTGATAATTTTCATCAAGTGTTTCTTAAACTGGAATTTTAGTGTATGAATTTCTGTTTCTGCAGTATATGAATGCAAGGGATTTAGTGCTTGAATTTTATAGTAGCTGCACTTGAAATTGGTGGCTACCAAGATGCTGTTTACTTGGAAATTTAAGGGATCATAATCTAGTTAGTGATTTGGGAGGAAATGAGTGTGCTAGGCTAGGTGTGTGTTCTGTTTTTGCCAAAATTCATAAAAGTTCCCATGAAAGTTTAAGTTGTTAAATAGCTAAAGTTTTAGAAAGCAAAATAACAGCAAACGTATGCACAATTTTAGGCATAATATGTGCATTTATTTTACTAGCTCAATAAGTTTCAATTTGGATATTACTTCACTAAAATTGGCATTTGGATATACTTGTACAATATCATCTGTGAAGAATTTGTTTCTATTAATGAAATTGTTGCATTGTGACTTTTCTATTACTTCTAGCAATAGAAAAACTATTGAGGTTCAGTGTGCAGTCAATACCAACTGCTGCACTCAGTCTACTGTTGCAATCTCACTGATATACAGACACCAATACAAAAAGATTACAGTGCCAAAAGAAGTATGATATTCTGAACAATCAGCTCCAACTTTTTCACTATGGATGACAGATCAGTAAGTCTTGCAATGCTTGTATCATTAAATTGTGCATACATAATAATTACATATAGACTAATCAATATCACGGAAATTGTTAAAGGATAATCCCCATTATAAAGACATGGAAATTACCATAAAAAATATTGTGAAACTAAATTAATGTCTTTTTTAACTCTACCTAGATCCTTAGAAAACTAAAAAAGTAGTGTATGTAAATCATGATAGTTGAGGGGCTTGAATGTGGCTATCTCTAACTGTCTCAATAGGCCAATTTGCCAGGAACTGAAATAAACAACTTCCCTAGACCCAAAAAATGGACAGAAAAATATCCTAAACTTTTGATTTTTCCACTGCAATTTCGAAGTGGGCTATGGTAATGGAGTATGCATCATCTCCATTGGTTAAGCTTTGAAGAAGGAAACTCCGAGGAAGTTATCTTTGGGAGTAGGAAACAAAGGGGCCCTAACCCCCTTTTACTATTTTCCACTATGCACTGTTTTATAAATCAAAACACATGGTCACCACCACACAGCAGCACAATCAAGAAGGGGGAATTCAAGGTAATCAATGTCATTCCTTTCTGTAAAACTTTGGTGTCTATTTTAGTTGAGTCTGTCTGATAGCTTTGGGCAAGAAGAGGTGTTGTTAGATATCGGACCGGCGATCATGACAGTGCTGAAGTGAAGGGATTACGTTGCTATCTGGTAACAATAAGATTAGCGAAATTGTTACTATCCATTAATGATAGGAGATTAGTTTTAAATTCGTTTGTTATGCTAAAAGTAAAAATAGGGAATTTAGTTTCATATGCTTGTATATAAATAACTCTTTAAACCGTCCTCGTGAGCTTAACTCAGTTGATAGGGGCAATGCATAAAATATGCAGGAGTCGGGGTTCGAACTTCATACATCCCCCTTCTCCATATTTATGTGTGAGCTCTAGCCACTAGACTACTTGAAAAAAAAATAATAACTCTTTAAACTTTTAAAGTATCAAGAAATAATAAGTATTTAATGAGTAAAATTTGGAGCTTTTCATGATTTGGTAACATTTTACAGCTCACATTCCGAATATATTTTCAAATACTTTTATATATTTAGTTGTTGGTGCTAGATAATTCATGTCTTTAACCATTTTCATATTATCTTATGGAGCCTCTTAATTATTATGATAGCCATTACATTTCAATCATTGCTTTGTACATGATCCTACCAAGCTAAATGTGGGGACTGTATAGCTAACTAGCTATCTTCTTATTCAGCCCCTCTACAGAGCTAAAAGTATAATCACAACATTGTAACTTTTGTCATAATTATTGGACAAGGTTTTTCTATGGGTTTTGATTTATGACTAACCACATCATTATCCCTAAACAAGGCATATTTTAGTGCGTATAGACAAGTGTACTTTCAGTTCAGCTAAATGAATAATGAATATCATTTATGTCTTCACTTTCAACTGAGTTATGAATATGTGATAGGTGGGTTAGTTGTCAAGTCCACATGATCATTTGCGTTTTGTTTTAAGAAGAAATGAGGATCCATAACAGATTAACAGTAAACTTGATATACTGAGGCTTTTAGGTGTTGCCAATAAATTGCACTACACAATGTGACTTTCAATCTAATCAGATATTAAGGTTTTTCTGGTGTATCTTTTAATCATCATATGCATTTTTGGTATTTCATTTTTATCTTTAAGTGCTTTAGGTTTATGATAGTGATGTCCTTTTCCAGTTTTTTTTTTTTTAACCCTTCGGTTTCTAGGGAATGGGACCCTAGTAATCCGAAGTTCGATCAAGAGGTAAGTAAAGTTTGATCAAGAATTGTTTCACCTAAGAATTAAATTTGGGTTATCCTGAATGACTCATCTTTAGGTGGAGCTTATTAACCATTTGAATTCAAACACTTAGTTTTTCTTTCATGTTATGTTACTAAAATATCCCTCACTTTCAATACTTGATTGATAAAATTTTAGTTTAATATTGAGAATATAGTGTTCATAGTCTGAAAGGTGAAATTGGGCCTCTGCATCACAATACTGATAACATGTTATGTGGCATGCATGATCTAATTGTAATTTTGATTGACTGCTAATTTTGTTTATAGAATTTAAAATTTGATTTCTAAATTGTTCTGCATAGTTAAATTGTAATTTATGATGCACATCTTTAATCTTGTCTAGAAAGTTAAATTGTTCTGCATAGTGGAGACTGAATGCTTGCTAAATGCTGACATTCTCTGACAAAAAGAGGACCAGGCCTCCACATCTGTTTTCTTGCAAATACAATGTCCTTTGCTTTTGTTTGGAATGAAGTGAGGGCTGAAACAACCAAAATGTATCAAATATGAAAATAACATTCTTTACACTGAATTTTTATTTTTATTTTGGCTCAAGAGTTATGCATTTACAATGTAAACATTTTTACACAGGTTATCCAATCATTTCACATTGTAATGATGATACTTTCTTATATTCCCTCCATCTCGGATTAACTGATCCAAAAGCTCATTTCACACGTATTAAGAAAAATGTATAAATGAATGAGAGAGAAAAATAGTTTTAAGTGCACTTGTTAAGTATTGTTGCATTCTCCACTATCATAAATGTAAAGTGAAATATATTGAATTGGAAATGATGAAAGTAATATTAATTAGAGTTATAAAGGAAAAAAAAGTAATTAATATTGTATTTAAAAGTGAAATGACTCAGTTATTTTGAGACACTTTTTTTTTTGCAAATAGCTCCGTTATTATGGGACGGAGGGAGTAATACATTTTAAAATATATGATCAGATGACACTATCAGTGCATAGTTCTTAAACCGTGATATATTTTGATATTAAAATCATTGAGTATCCCCAACCTATCATATATTCTTGAACACTAATTAAGAATAAACCTTTCACATCTTGTCTCTTACACTTTTGCTTTCTTGGGAGCATGAGCCCTATTTTGAAATGAACTTTTTAGAACACTTTCTGTATACGCTTTTGATGTAAGTGCTCTTAGCATAATTACAGGTCCTCTTTTTTTCTTATGTGCTTGTCACCTTTCTGGCCTTGTTATTTTCATTGTTGGCAGGAAGCGTGCCATGTAACTTCTACTTGTTTCAGATTAACATATGCAGTGAACATAAGTGATTTGAATTTTTTTGAATTCAACAATCTTTGTAAATTATTACTCGTAAATACAAAATTTCATTTATTTAAGTAACATATATACATATACTTTTTACCGATTTATTAATAAAAAGTAGTGTAGTCGTTACTAGGTCAAATGCTAAGCTTACATAGGGTGATAAAAGAAGGTATCTTTATTTATATATGTCCAAAAAATCTCTGCTTAGCTTCTCTGGGCTGGATTGTTAGGCCCACTATTTATTTTGGAGTGTGCTAACGTGTTGCTTAATCACTCTCCCAAATCTCTCAGTTGATCAATGAAACAAGTTAATTGGAGGAATGATATGCGATACAACAATCAGTTTCTGTACAAATTAAGGGAATATAATCTATAAGATCATGGAACATTTGTTGGATATCATAAAACAAACTGTATGAAAGAAGCCATCACATGATACAAAAAAACTACAGTAATTGTGAAATTTGTTAATATTCTCTATTCTTGTCATCATTTATCTGTCATATTATATTACCATTTGCCACATTGTCACACTCAAAACAAATCCATAATTCTAACATGGTCCTTACTTTCCACTGTTAATCTTGGCTATAATTATATTTTTGTAAAGGTTTTGCTTTTGGACATAAGAGTTTTGAAGTCCATTGTCTTTATAAGATGAAGACAAGATTTTAAATTCTAGCGGGAGACATTAAAAAAGTTGGTAATCATTTCTAGTTTTAAAATTTTGAATTTCCCTTTTGTTAAGCCCCACATTGAAGAAGTATTACAAACAATAATACAAAAGTCAGGAATAGAACAGAACAATCAGCAACTCTCGAATCATATACCTTTATCAACCTTTTGGTTAAAAATTATATGCATGTAGTGTATATTCTTATCACTTTAGTATCCGATATGTAAATCATTCGTTGCATATATTAATTATGTAGAGAGAGTGCTTCTAACACAAAGTTGAGATACTTTTCATTTTATTCAAAAAAAATTATACGATTTCATTTACGAGAGGGAGAGTGATATCTCACAAGATGTACAACACTTTAATGTTTTAAACTAAAAATATAGCACCATATATTATGTTTTTTATATTGGGTAACTCAACCTTATGTAACATATTTGAAAGGTAAGATGTGTCACTTTTTATAAATTCATTTTTTTTCAATGCATCCTCTCACACACAGTATTATTGGTTTTAATGCATGGATATATAAATGATGACATATTATGTTTTTTTATTGGGTGTAACTCATCTTATAATATCAACTTATAAGATTATAAACTGATCTACAATTTTTTGTTTTATGTGTGACTTGAATTTTTTCCCCAATATTTTGGTAGAAGATCAATCATCTATTTTAGGAAGTAATAATGGAATTTTTTTTGCTACCTCCATCCCAAAATAGATGATCAAACTATCCTACTTTAAGAAATATTGAAGGAAATATCCTAATTTGGTTCAACCAACGTTAACCCGTCACCGTTAATGGAGATACCTGCGATTTCTGAAAAGTATTCTGACTAATAGAAGAACATGTGATATTAAATGTTTGAGACTTATATTGATACACTAAATAATAGAAGAAATTTGTAAGATACGTCATTTTTTATAAAACATATTTAAATTATATAAATCTAATACTTATATATTTATCATTATAAAATATTAACTATTTAAAATAATTTTGGAAAATAAGAAAAAATGCAAGGTGTCCTAAAGCTCAAATGTAAGGTGTGCTATTGCACATGGCCTCAAAATTTTGAGGGTCCAAATCTATTTCTGCATGGAATTACAATAAAAAAAAAGTATATAATATACACATAAATGTCAGATACTATTCTGAAATATCAAAGATATTTTCTGTCATACATACCCTTTATTTTGAAAGCAATTATTAGGATTTCATTATTTTGAAATCAATATCAGGATAATTGCAAACCTGATATCTACAATGACATGTATAATGTCACCCTTTAACAAAGGTGGTTAAATCCAAAGGACACTTTATTTAGATCATGTAAAGATTGTAACATTTTCCCATTCTTTTGAAATTTTGAAAAGGGTTATGAGTAAAGCAACAGAGTAGATGAGATGAGACAGCTACTTTAGCAGCTCATAGCCATATAACAACAATGGAGTTAGATGCCTTGAGACGTGGTGGTCCTTAACATTTTATATGAAATGTCCATTTCAATCTATTTTGAGGTAAAATATTATTACAATATCTTACAAATTCAGTTTGTTTCGATCATTTCTTTACACATCACATGGTTATTTTTTGTCATTGGCTTGAAAAATATGTGTATTTTTATGTTATTCACTCATTCATTTTATTTTTATTTTTTTGAGGTGCACTCATTCGTTTTTTATTTATCTATATATGTTTGGTTGTGTATTTTTATGCAAGGCTTTATAATGTCATTAAGGTTAAATTAGTTACTAGTTAGATTAAATTGCTGAAATTCTTTTAATATGCCATGTGATGTTGATAGATATTATCCCTTGGAAGATTATAATACTGATCTAAAAAAAGCTATGAGAATAACGTATATCGTTCAAAATTTAATAGGATGGGAAGTTTAACTGTAAGGACTATGACAATTGGTTAATGACAAAACAATTCACATCATAATCTATCTGTATTAGGATTTATGTAGTTCTTAAAATCAATAAATCACAAATGTAACATATCTTCCAAGATTGGACTAACTTTTAGTTGCTTGTGTTGGCTTATGAACATATATTGACTTTAAAGGTGAAGTTCCTAACTGCCTGCACTTTCGGTTTTATATATTACCAGTAGTAATTTTAATAATATTATATGCTTTTGTTTTTAGCAGTCCCCAACTATTAGTGATAATATTTGCTAATGAATATGATAAATAACTTTTGGACTAACCAACTTATGACTATTTATGAATACTCTCCCTTGAAACCAATTCGTCTTTGGCCTCAGATACAAATGTTAACACTTCACATGGGAGTCGAGTATAAATTGATGATATCTATTTCGGGTTTTGTTAGAAGATACATTTTATTAAGGTGTCTTTTAGCAAGTTATTCTATGAGCATTTGCTAAAATACACCAACTAATTTTTATGAAGTTGTTTTTTAGCAAAGTTATAACTAAAAAGTGAAAATCACATATTGAGGTGTGAGTTGCTAAAAGACATCTTCATGGGTGGCTTCTGGCAAAACCCATCTATTTCTTGTCAAAAAGAAAGACTAACTAATATCTAAGAGTGTACCCCACACAAAAAGTTGAGAGTTTTCTAGTTGCGGACTTACGGTTATTAAAAACGTAAAGTAAAAATCCAAATAATTGGTATTAAAAATCCAATGCACTACACATAAGTGAAGATACTTTGACCCTAAACTATTTGGTTAAGAGTTCAATTTTTGATTAATTCGTATGAAAAATATTTATTATGAGGGATCGACCTTTTAAATAGATCTATACTTTAAAAGATTAGTCTCTGTAATTGAATGTGAAGAATATACATTGATTTAAAAAAATTCAAGTTCTTTTTTGTATTTGTATTGTGAACTTTTTTTAAAATATGATCTAAATACTCACATTTATCGTTTTAGAATTGTTTTGAAGAGAGATTAAACTACATCATTTTATGCCTATAAAACTAAACTCTTATTGGTAAAATCTCATAGACGAGTTTGTATTCCCTCAATTTATCGTAAATAAAGGGATACAGACTCCTCCTACATATGGTGGTTTTTTTTTATAATAAATGTTAATTAATTAATTATTATATTAATATTTTCTCTTTTGTTATAGTTCGAACATCTTTGATTCCTTTAATCTCTTAGCTTAACCATCATCCCTTAACATTATGTTTGTTTGGTTAAGTGGTGAACAGCTGCCACCTGCTGGCTTGAGTTTAGAGCTCTTCCACCATGATTTCTAACTCCAATTCTAGTTGATCGTAATTTTCAACCGTAGTTTTAGTGTTTTGGGAACACACTTTTTCTTTTTGGGTGAAGGTTCCAAACACAGACATGGTAGGTTGCAATTAACTTATGACATTATTAAAATTTCTAACCAAGCCAAAAAAAAAAAAAAACTATGAGATTTAACATTTATTGAAGCTGAGTGTGGAACTTGGTGGATCCAATTTAACCATGTTGTCTCCCCCATTCTAGAAAAAGTCAACTACATTGTATTTCTATGTTAACATAGGTTACAATAATTACAACTTACAAGGAGGTTTAGGCATTATGTTGATATGAAAGTCTTTACCCTAAAAAAAGAAAAATAGTACTAGAAACTTCCAATGTTCATTATCCCCTTTTACCTCTATCTCTTTCCCTAAACAAATGGTCCCTTCCTTCCCAATTCTTAGTGTAGCAATTTAAAAATGGTCCTAAACCCCCCCTTTTTTTTCTACTCACAATTACACACACAGCATTGATGTTCATCAACTTCCCCTTCCAACCTACTTGAAAGCTCCCTTTCTACCACCTCCTTATTTCCCTCTTTTTCTCATCTTTTCCATCTAAGCCTTAAAAGTTCCTCCAACAACATAATCTCTTCCTCTAAAGAACAATCATTAGTCCAAAATGGTCCTCTAAAATAGAAATTCACACACCAAAAAATAAATATATAAAAAGGTATCTTTTTTGGGGAGAGGTTGCAAAAGTAAACACAACCCAATTTTCTTAACTTATTGGTCTCAAACTGTGCAAAAACATGGGTTGTTCAGCCTCAAAAATAACAACAATAGTTGCTAACAGAAACACAGAAGATCCAACAACACCTTCTGTTTCTTTTCAATCTTCATCTTCATCAACTTCTTCATCTTTTTCATCTTCTTATGCTTCAAACTACTTCAATTCTTCACCACCTGTTAGAAAAGCTTTGTCCCTAACAATGCCTCTTATCCATCACCCTCCAACCAAAAAAGGTGACACTCATCACCTTGTTTCACTCACTTCCACTACCTATGGTTCTCTTCTCCTAATTGACCAAAAAGTCCCTAACTTTACCCCTCATGATCAACCCCATCTCACCAAAACTTCTCAAAATGAAGAACAATCTTTGTCACCAGATTCTGTCATCAACACTTGGGAACTCATGGATGGTTTAGATGAACATGAAGATTCTCATCATCATGATAGTATTAATGTTCATAAACCTTCTATTTTTGACAATCCAATGAGTTTCTCAGATAAACACAGTTCATGCAGGTACACAACCTTTGATGGATCAGCTAAAAAGAAACTTCTTGATTCATTTGAATCATTGAAAGCTTCAGAAACAGTGATGGAAGAAAAAAATTCTTCTTCTTCCAAAAAAAATCTAAAGAAACCACTTTGGCAGCATTTATCAGAAGAAGCTTTGCTTGCTAAGTTGGATCCAAGTGTTGCTTGGAGTTACAGAAGAGCATTGTCATCAAGACAACTAGGTGGTAGCAACAACAACAATAATAAGAACCTTTTCAGATGTGTAAGGTCAATGGAATCAAGTCCTATGAATCCTGGTTTTTCTTTGTTTGAAAAGAGTCTGTGTCTTTTACCTGGTACTGAAAACAGAATAGTTGTTTATTGCACAAGTTTGCGAGGGATTCGCAAGACTTATGAAGATTGTTGTGCAGTGAGGATGATTTTGAGGGGATATAGAGTTGCAGTTGATGAGAGAGATATTTCAATGGATTCATCTTATAGGAAGGAGTTACAGAATGCACTTGGTGGCAAATCAGTAGTGACATTGCCTCAGGTTTTTATCAGAGGGAAGCATGTGGGAAATGCAGATGATTTGAAACAATTGAATGAATCTGGTGAATTGGCTAGAATGTTGAAAGGTTTTCCAACTCAAGATCCTTGGTTTGTTTGTGACAAATGTGGTGATGCAAGGTTTGTGCCTTGTAATAATTGCAATGGTAGCAGGAAAGTGTTTGAGGAAGAACAAGGTAAATTGAAAAGGTGTGTTCATTGTAATGAGAATGGATTGATTAGATGCTCAAGTTGTTGTTCATGAATAAGTGATGATGATCAAAATTATTGATTGTTATCTCTTTATTATTGTTATTATTTTTCTTCATTGAATTTGTTATGATAAATTTGGCAGCTACTATGAATGAATATGCATATTTCAATTTGTTTCTTTGATTTTAGTCTTTTTTGTTGGTTTTTGTTTTTGTCTCTAACCCTCCAATTTGCAAGAGAAAGTAGTTTACTAATCCAAAGTTCGGTCAGAATAGAAGTTAAGTACGACCAATAATTGTTTACGATAGGATTTGAACTCCAAAACTATTTCATCAACTAATTTATGCATACCACTTGTATTAATCTGTTTATGTCACACTTTTGCATTATAATTATGGTTCATTACCAAATTATCATCACAAAATGAAACTGTCAAAGTTTATTTGTACATGGTTGATTGCTAATTTCAAGTGTCTGAAACTCTGAAGAAATATATGATCAATGTACCTGTTTTATACAATTGTGAAAGAGGCTAAGAAAGTGACGATTAAAAACTGAAACACATGATTTATCATAGCAGATATAAAGATCAGAAGTTGCAATTTGTGGTGTTACTGCCATTGCTTTGTTTTTGCCTTAGTGTTTGGTCAGTTTCAACTAAAATTGGAAATTTATTGGGAGGGTCAATATCATAAGATGGCCCATTTAGCTTTAGCATAGTACAGTTTTCACGTTCAAGCCAGCACATTATGTGTGTCTGTCACTCTTTCTTTGTGTGATGAATTTGATAAAATAATTTTACTGTGTTCTAGGCAAGGTTAAATATATAGGACACAATTATTTATACAGCATAAAAAAAAGGACACAGTTGCCTCCTACTCCTACTATATGACACTCACATTTCCACATGGTTCTACAGACCATGCTAATAAATGATTTATTGGATCAATGCTCTCGAGTGAGGTTGATAATAATGTTTCCATTTGCAAGATCAAGAAATAATAAATACTTGGAAAAAGATGCATGTGTTAGATTCAAAAGCCATGCATGAAAATCGTTTTATAATCCCTCCGTCTTAAAATAAGCGACCTAACTAACGTTTTGACTAATAAAAATAAATAGATAGTTGATAAACTAACTTACAACAGACAATTTATAAGCTACTTTGATAATATATTTTCTATTTTAATAATATATTTTCTTGAGGTATTGTATATGATTGTAAGGGGTTGCGATGTCAACTTTGTTGGGTTGCTTTCTTCTTTTGTGATGAGCTTTTTATAAACTAGTCGACCGACCCGTGCTATGTGATAAAATAAATATACATTTTATTAAAAACATATGAACACTAAAAACATTTAATTAAAAATACTTACTCTTATAATCTTGGACAATATCTAGATTGCCATTGAGCACCAATTTTGTTCCATACCATGAATTGGATATACCTATACCCATTACACCTAAATAAATTCAACCAAGAGTTGAGATAAGTACAAATAAAATAAAATCAAATAAATAAACAGTGCAATACTTGAAGGAAAAAAATCATATAGTTTTAAAAAAAAAAAAAAAAACTCTACATTTTAATTTTGATTCCGCTGAGTTTTTTTTTTTAAGTAGTGTCATCAACAATTTAATTCTTATGCGCCGTTTCAATTTGGTTTATACACTAGATAACTGTAATAAGTTTTTTGAAAAAAGATAACTATAGTAAGTTGTCTCTAAAGTAAGTAATATTTGTCAAAATTGACAGATTTCATATGATTTAATTAAGAACTACTTATTATATTTACATAGTTATACAATAAATTGAAAATAGAATGATAGTCTATAAACTAAATTGATGGTCTATTCGTTCAAATAAAAAAAACTAAAGAAAACATAAGCAAGCAGAGACTGCAAAACACAGACGTACTAATTTATATCGATGGTGCCCTTGTTATTCAAAATTTCTAAATTTATTATTGTTTACACAATGTCGGTCGCCGGTAAAAACAATCACCCTTTTTCTATGATGCTTATACATCCATTTTAGGAATAAAAGGCATGTCTTTTGCTATATCATCCTCAAGATAAAAAATGGATAGATCAACCAGATAGATAAAAATGATTGTAAAACTCTTAACTAATTGTTTAAGTATTGTATTAGAGAGAGGGAGAGAGAGGGGGATATTTTGCAACAAGAAAAACAATTAATTGCAAGATAATAGTAACAAATAAACCGTGTTTTGATAAAAAAATAAAAAAAATAAAAAAATAAAGCGTCTTACACCGGCTTACAGGGCCTATCCAAGACATAGGCGGGTGATGCGGCGGCCTAGGAGCCATGCTTGTAGGTGGCCCAAAACTTTATTTTTATAAAGGGATGTATATAGAAATACTTGTTTTTTGGGGGTATACATAGCAAAACTGGCAAAGAGGCCCCAACTATTTATCAGACTTCAGCCCAGTTGAACTTCACCGTTTTTATTTTCCAACTCAGCAGTATTTTATTTTCACAGCCCAACATTTACATTTTTACACCTCCCAACATTGGCCAAAACGCTAAACTTAGAATTATAACGTAAAACGTAGAAGCAGCACATAAAAAGAAAAATCTATACTTCTTTTGCAATGAGTAAATTTGTTTTATTATGAGGATGCATTTAGGTGTTTCAAATTGAAGATAACTTGAATTTGTATTTATATTTTATAATATGACTTTTATAATGAAACCAAATTAGTCTTGTGATTTTTTATAAATAACATATCATATTCTATTGACAAATGATAAAAGGTTTTCATGTTATTGGGTTTGAGGGGAGTGTATTTGATAATAATATTGTTATTATTGTAGTGGAGTAATAAGAAGAACAAAATAATAAAAAATAATAGTTTAATAAAAGGGTAAAATTTGAAAGGAAAAAAGTCAGCTCAAGTTCATGCATTTTCTTTATACATACTGATGTTCGCTCTTTTTATTGCGTTGACATGTGTAAACTATGAATAATTTTTTTATGAAATTTAAATTTTGATTTAAATTATATTTATAGATGCCCGTGACTTCAAACTGTAACACCATACTTATCTTTTTAAATTACACCAACAATATAAAAAATATAATATAAACTTTTATTTTTTTTAATGACACCAACAATATAACATTATTATAGAAAATTTTGTTTAAGAGTATAATTGGAATAATTAATAATCTAAACCAAAATCTCATATTTCCTTTATATTATTATGAATGATAATTTTTCTGTCCTCGTGAGCTTAACTCAGTTGGTTGGGACAATGCATAAAATATGTAAGGTTCGGTGTTCAAACCCCGACCACTACAAAAAAAAATGAATAATATTTTTTTCTATTGTAGTGAGTCTGGATAAACCAGTATATATAACACACTTTATTTGTTTCTAAAATCTAATCAAAATTTAACATCCTTTATCATTTTCAAACGTTAATGTGGGTGCCCGTCTTTTCGTTAGTATAAAGAAAATATATATTTTTACTTTTTGACAGAAGAAAGTACATGGACTTAGGTTGACTTTTTTTTCTTTTCAATTTTACCTTTAATTTATAGTATTTTATTTATTATTTTATCATTTTTATAATAATACATAAGTTATTGGTTAAAAGTATTAAAGTTGAGGATAATTTTGAGAAGAAAAAAGACGGTCCAAAAAAGACAAAACAAACTATTCTCTATAATATAGATATATAGTATAAATATTGATAAGTATATCTCTCTTTCTCTATATTATTTTTCTTACCCTTAACATCCTTTATTATATTGTCTCTTTTCACCCCTTCTCTCTCTTACTTTTTCATCTTCTATTTCTCTCATTTCTCTCACACGCTCTTTTCAATTTTTTTATTACTTTATTTTCTTTTTGACTTTTATTATTTCCCTTCTTTAATTTCAATTTTACATTTAAAATTTGAATTGTATCTTTTTTAATCTAATTTAAAACATATCACTTTCTTTTTTCTCAATTAATTATAATTCTCATCTCTCTACTTATTATCTTCTTCATATTTTCATTCTCATAAGAGAACAAATAACATTTTATCAAAATTAACTATATTAACATAAGAGCGGTGCTATTAAACACGACATAATAACGAACGACAAACACACAACTTGTTAAATTAGCGGATGACACACAATATATGGGGAGAGAATAAATGTAGCGTTGGTATAATTTGCATCCAAGGATTGTAATGTGTCGTCCAACTTTTATGCTTGTTTTGTGTCGTGCCAACTAGCAATATCCATAACATAATATAATCATTGTGTGTAAATTCAAAGAGGTTGATTTAAATTTATATCGTTGTACAACGATAAATATATACAAGACATAAAATTCACAAAATACACAATTCAAATATTTAACAAATTTTCACATATAAAATGTTAAATTATCTTTTTTTGACAGATATAAAATGTTAAATTATTGTTAATAATTTTGTTTTGACTTTAATAGTTGTTGTTTTTTCATTTTATGTATCAATTTTACATACAAAGTACAAAGGACATGTCTTTTAAGAGAGTTGAATACATACATTTTTGAAAGTTGAGACAAGAGTTAATAGACAGAACAGAACATTAGAGAGAGAGAGAGAGAGAGAGAGAGAGAGAGAGAGGTATGGCGACTGAAAATGGAGGAGGACAAAACGGAACCACCGAAACAGCAATAACAATGATGGAGATCGAAAACGGAGATACAACAACACAACCACAAGTACAAGAACAACCTAAGTGTTTGTTCACCAAGATGGACAATGGAAGCATTGAGAGTCATCGTTACTACTTATCTCGCAGAACTGTTCTTGAGATGCTCAAAGACAGAGGCTACTCTATCCCCTCTGATGAAATTCAGCTCTCTCTTGATGATTTCCGCCAAATTCATGGTCAATCTCCTGATGTTGATCGTCTCCGCTTTACTGCTACTCATGCCACTAACCCCTCCAAAAGGGTCTCTCTCTCTTTGATTAATTCACTACTATATTTTGTTTTTTCGTCTGAAAACTCGGTATCCGGTTAAGGACGGACTAATCAGTGTTTTTTATGATGATGGTTTGAGTTGTTGGATTTTGCAGATTTTGGTGGTTTTTAGTGGGCCAGGGATAGTGAAAGTGAATGGGGTAAGAGACATAGCAGGACAGATTGTGAATAGAGAGAGTTTGACTGGTCTTATTTTGATTGTGCAAAATCAAATTACTAGTCAAGCTTTGAAAGCTGTTAATCTTCTCTCTTTCAAAGTTGAAATTTTTCAGGTTTGTTTCTCACTTTCTCACTCACTCCTCTTTTAACTCAGTTTTTTTTAATTATTTTTTTAATGGTTTTTTTTTTTTTTTGGCAATTAATTACAAAGATTTTGCATGTTTGTTTCTGACTGGTATCTGATGGCAAATTCTTTTCTATTTTTGATTAATAGGATTGATGTTTGAGTCTAACCCTAAGATTGCATGCAAGTACAACTTTACCAAAAAAAGTATAATTCTATGTGTGTTTGTCTTACTGTTTTTTTTGACAGTCTGTTTGTTTTGCTGTTACAAAATGGTAAACATGACTTTGGATCCTCAGTATCTATAGGTGTTCCTTTCTGAACCTACATTTGCAGGGAAATATAATCATAATACTTCTTTAAACAATAAAAAAGTTGAATTAGTTAGGCATTGTTTTGGCATGGAAGAACAAAAATGGAAATGATTACCTGTTCTTTTGAAGTTGGAAACTTTTGAAGAATGTTTGGAATTAAAGTTGTCACTTGTCAAACTTCTGAGTCTACATAAGCTCAGAATTTACCTAATATAAACCCAAATATTAAGAAACCTATAAATGTCAAAAATACATAGGTAATATAGTACCATTGGCATTAACACAAAAGTAATTCAACATTCTAACTACATAACAAAGCAAAGCGGCAAACCACAATATTAGCCTCTGACATAAATGGAGCAAAGACAAAACCTCAACCTGGTAAGGGGGAAACAACATCCAATTGATGAGTCAGGAATGGATAAAAAAAACTAAATGAGAGAAAAATTGAGTTCAGTGGTGGAAGCTTGCCTTGTGCTGCGTGAAACCTCGCAAGTATGCTTTGGTATAATTGATTCTACCAAAAACCGAGTCTGTGCGCGAGCGAATCTGAATTTGCTTCCTAGTGTAAGTTTGAGTTTACGAGTTCACTCGCAAGTTAGACAACCATGCTTGGAATGTGTGAATAACAGCTTAGAGATATTTGGCTAGTTCTATGCAGTAATTGGTTAGTAGGAAAAACAATCATTACATTAGAAAAAAGTATACAATCTTTACCATTTGAAAATCCTACCTTGTGAGAAAATTCATGTACTTGACCTGTTAAGGTAATCTGAAACAGACATAATAAAGTGCAGATATTTATTTGAAGAAAAAAACAGAAATGAATATGTACAAAATATAGGTATTCAAATGTCAAACTTCTGATGTAAAGAACTATTAAACATAATATAGAAATAAACAGGTTTAAAATACTCTGTTTGAAAATAAACCAAATTAATATTCAAATACTCTGTTTGATTAACCGATGCTGGTTTTTCCTCAGCTTTTGTGCACCAGTCAACTATATCTGTTGTATTTAAATTGTTATATAATCCAAGTTGCTGAAAATGTCATTGTTCCTAATCCTATCTCTTTTTATCAAAACCACAGATGAGATTTTCAACTCATACAACACCTAAAAAATCTCATGTAAATCTGAAGACTGAGCTGATTGTTTATCCCTTGATATATCCCTACGAAGATAAATTTGTATAGTCTACCGGACTGATAGGAACTGATATCAAAATATAAAATAATAGTAATATTACAATATAATCCCAAGAAATTCAAGAGTCTTGGTTCTCTGCCCTCCAAGTATTCAAGAGCTTGGTCTCTCCCTACCAATCCTTTATCCCAATCCCTGAATGCCCTTCTTTTCCTCTGCATCTTTATTTATAATACTAATTCCCTATAGCCGTTACATAGAAGTTCTGCAGATAACCTTCATTGCAGATAGCAGTTGCTGCACATGTAACCGTTACTAATTTATAATATATTAAATAAGCAATCTACTAATATTCTGTAACTTCTGCCCTTATAAGTCCTATTGCTAACACAGACCAAGGTAGATAAGCCGTGCATTGGGTTGTAAACCTGTACTATTAGTATTTTACAAGTTGTAACCATTTGCGAGTTCAAGTTGATGCAAGATTGTTTTTTGGTATGATCAGTGGAATCTATGTGCAAACTTGTAGGGTTGAATTGACACTTTTTGGTGATCCCAAATGTGCGGGCTGGATTTCAAAAGGCATTTGCAGAGGGGCCAAAATGTGGTTAACACTTAAAACACTAAACCGTAGTCTCTAATCCCACACTCTTACTACTGATATTCTCCATCTTGTGCTGCACTTCTATTGCTGCGACCCTTTCTTCTTCTGTGTTGGACCACTGCCCCTGTGAAATCACCACATCTTATTTTCTTAGTTATTCAATGCACATACACACAAATTAGTTTTATGAATTTTGTAGGATTATGATTTACAATCTTGAGTTCCTAATCCTATCCAGGATCTTGATTTTGACTACCTTGTACCAGATAACTTAAATTATGCTTGTCCTATTTTAGTGAATAATTAAATATGAAAGAGAACCCCATTTTCAAAAAGGGTGCTTTATTCTAGAGTGTGCTGAGATCGCTACTGATCGATCCTTGAGTATAGCGGTCATTCTTTAATGTTAATACTGGGAAAGAAGTTATTAAGAAAACTTTGACATGCAAATTTCGATAAGGATACCATCAAGTTTGAGATGTTTACAAGTTGTGATAACTACAACGTCTCATTCTGAATGACTTGACTTTGTATCCTGACTCCAGCGTGTTTTGATTCTGGCCCGTTAAGTACTTTTGAAATAATGATCCCTACAGCATCCCTATTTACTTGATAATTTGATAATCTTACAGTAAGATTTAGATATCTCTGTCTTTTTGTTTTCCCCAACAAGAAATTTGGTGACTGTTTTTCTTATCTGTGCTGAGAAAAATATCAGTTTCATGCACAAAACCTCATTGAAATCTTACTTTTCAGATCACAGACTTGCTTGTTAATGCTACAAAGCATGTATTGAAGCCAAAGCATCAGGTGTTGACTGATAAGCAGAAAAAGAATCTCCTGAAGAAGTACGATATACAAGAAAAGCAGGTCAGTCGATATAACTTGGGAAGAGCCTATCTCGGGCATGAACAGAGTACTTTGTTTGTTTTGTTGTTTATACTCAGGGGAATGGATCACACTATCACATCTATATTAGTTATTAAATTTTCCACGGTGCACCTGCGACGAAGTCCTTAAGATTGTTTGTTTAAGGTTTTGAGTCTTAGGCAACTAATGAAATATAGATATTTTGTATCTGTTTGTTCTCTTTGTATGCATATAGGCATTATTATGTTATAATTTTCTTGTGTTTCATGAATCTTAAATTTCAGCACTATTGTTCCTATTCCAATACTATCATTCTTATATTAAGTCTTGTTATTTGCAGCTTCCCCGAATGCTACAGACAGATGCAATTGCTCGATATTACGGACTTCAGAGGGGGCAGGTAGTTAAAGTTACCTACACCGGTGAAATCACCCAGATGCATGTTACCTATCGATGCGTTTGGTGATATTTCATTGGTCTCAGTTTCTCTTTCATTTTGGTGGTTGAATTCGCAGAATTCAGATGTTGTATCATGTAGTAATTTATGGCTGTAGAATTGTAACTTATCAGTCCTAGGTGTACCTTTCCTAATGTTTTGAACTTGCTAAGTTTGGTCTTTTGGATTTCTCTCTTGAACTCTTGGAAGAACTAATCTAATCTGAATTGAAAAAATCTGTGTACAAACATGTTTTTCCTGAAGAAAAAAACTAGTGTTACTGCACAACTTGCGGAATAGCTGCAAAACAAATCTCCTCACGTGTGGATATAGTACGTTTCCAATTTACCACAATAATATATATAAAGACAGTCATGCCCTCTCCCGGCCATATGTACTTTTCTAATATACTAGATTAAAATTTAAGATTAAATTTTAAACAGTGTTCTTATAAAATATTTACGGTCAATAATTCACAACCAATTATAGTAGAGTTAAAAACCAATTATTATTAAAGTTTGATGTTTTTAACAAATTTACGGTTATGATCGATGTGTAGTGTAAAATTTCTTTCAACAATGATACTTATTCAACATTTTATTTTCTCTATCTCTCCTTTTTGTTAACATTATCAACCTATCATATCACTTTATATTTATCTCATACGGTGTATATACCTATGTGTCTATTAAACATTTTCCAAAATCTTTATATTAAAGTTTATATGATTTGATAAAATTAATTTAAAATACATGTTAGAGTAAGGTCTGCAGATTAAAAATATATTTTAGTAAAAAAATATATTTTCAGATATTATGTTTTAATGATTTTTAAGGAAAGTAGAAGTTTTTATTTTTACTTTTACTTTTACTTTTGTTAGTACATGATTTTTTTTTGTTACACCCTTCAAACTCTATTTAAAATACATTTTACCGTAAATGTATTTGAACTAAATTTGTGCATATGTACTTAAACTAAATTTATATAGAAGTGTTTGTATTGATTTTTTTTTTAGTTGTACTTAGGAGGGTGTATTGGATTAGGATTTTAAAGGACAATTTTTGTTTGAAAAAGTCTTGATGATTTTAAAAGACTTTGCAGGATTTTGATGACTTTGAAGATTTTAAAAGACTAATAAGGATTTCAATGGATTTAATTTATAAGATTTTAAAGGATTTGAAATGATTTTATGAATTTCAAGAGATTTCAACAGATTTTATGAATTTTAAGAAATAATTGAAAAAAATATCATAACACACTCTCTTTCACAAAATCTCAATAAAGACTCTTATTTATTTTACTTTATTTTTTACGGGAAAGCTAGAGAGAGAGAGAGAGGGAGAGAGAGAAGAGGAAAAGAGAGAGTGAGAGAGAGAGAGAAGAGGAAAAGAGAGAGTAAGAGAGAAGGAAGGAGAGAGAGGGAGAGATAGTAAAATCTTAAAGAAAAACAATCCTAAGAAATCTCATGTTTTCATGAAAGACTTTTTCATGCTAAAATTTCACTATACAATCCCACAAAATCCATCAAAATCTAATCTATTAAACAATCCTTTGAA